>TARA_B110000503_G_scaffold17443_1_pt1 | contig 49102 bp, 37 predicted proteins | sample TARA_B110000503 | Tara Oceans TARA_B110000503 (sample SAMEA4397472) | marine metagenome | biome: Polar Biome; feature: [SRF] surface water layer (ENVO:00010504); material: water (ENVO:00002006), including particulate matter (ENVO:01000060) such as... | depth 5 m | reverse complement strand
GCCGCATTCGACCACTCTGCCATTTCTCCAATGCGGTTGCAAATATAGGATGCTTTTTCAAAAAATCATATAGCTGATTTAAAATATTTTTAGAGGAATTAGATTTTAAAAGTACCTTTGAAATATGGAAATGTGGTATCACTATCCCATGCTTGTTCTTATTGGATTTGTGGTGGGATTTATCAATACAATAGCAGGAGGAGGAAGTTTACTGTCCTTGCCTTTTCTTATATTTTTAGGGCTGCCGCCGTCGGTAGCCAATGGGACGAATCGCGTGGCTATTGTGATCCAAACCTTTATGGCCACTATGGGCTTTCGCAGTAAGGGGGTGTCTACTTTTCCTTTCAACACCTATGTCGGGCTCTCCGCTACTGTTGGCTCAGTGATTGGCGCTAATATTGCGGTCTCAATTGATGAATCGTTATTCAATAAGATATTGGCCATCATTATGGTCGTGGTTATTGCTATTGTCGTCTTAAAACCAAAGATGGAATTAAAGGACCTTACAGAAAAGGTCTCTGGCAAGTCCCTATGGCAAGGCGTAATTGTTTTTTTCTTTTTAGGTATTTATGGTGGCTTTCTCAACGCCGGTATTGGTTTTTTAATCATTCTCTATCTGCACTACGCGCACAACATTAATTTGGTGCGCACCAACGCCACAAAAGTTTTTGTTGTGCTGCTTTATAGCTTAGCAGCTTTAGCTGTTTTTATCTATAACGACAAGGTAGACTTCAAGATCGGCTTGATCTTAGCCATAGGAAATGCCCTGGGAGCATGGATTTCAAGCCGATTATCTGTTAAAAAAGGCGATGGCTTTATCCGCACATTTTTAGTAATCATGGTGGGGATCCTCGCGATCAAATTGTGGTTTTTTGAGGTGTAAAATGCAACACTTTACGCTACTAACTTGTCCTCACTAGAGCTGTTTTTTCTTTCATTTATAATACCTTTGCAGCAAAATAAAACACCTATGGAATCGAAAGTTTTAACACAACTAAATTGGCGATATGCTTGTAAAAAGTTCGACCAGCAGAAACGCCTTTCAATGGATCAATTGGCTGTAGTTAAAGAGGCGTTCAATCTTACAGCAACTTCCTATGGACTGCAGCCCCTAAAAATGGTTATGGTCCAGCGACAGGAACTCAAGGAAAAACTTGTTGAAGCCACCATGAACCAACAACAGGTGGTTCAATGCTCTCAAGTACTGGTCATCTGTATTGAAAATATTCTGGATAAGGACTTTATTGATGGCTATTTCGACTTGATCCGTAACGTGCGCCAAACAGCAGAAAATATATTAGCCCCCTTTCAAGCGCATATGGTTAAGGAGCTCGGTGATATGACCCAGCAGCAGCGCATCCAATGGATGACCAAACAGGCTTATATTGCCTTGGGAAATGTTTTGGCCGCTTGTGCGATGGAAGGCATCGATGCCTGTCCCATGGAAGGGTTTTATCCCGACCAATACGTGAACATTCTTGGATTGAATGAGTTGGGCCTAACACCGGTTTTAGTTGTGCCTATTGGCTACCGTGCCCAAGATGATGCTTTCGCTTCTTTTGCTAAAGTGCGCCGTGGTATCGATCAAGTAGTGATCACATTATAAGAGAAAAAAATTATTTAATGATTCCGCCACAACTCACGCGTGCTCCAGCCGCGCCGCTAGGTTGGGAGGTATAGTCGTCGGTGCCTTGATGAATAATCACGGCCTTACCCACGATATCCCGTTGTGGATCACCGCAGCCGACACACCATTGGTCGGTTTGGAAACTGAATTTCGCACTCCCATCAGCTTGGGCTTTAAAATTTCCTAAATCACCTCTGTGGTATCCTTTGGGATCACCCCAAGCGCCATGTTTTTCAAAAGTTGGATTCCAGTGGCCACCTGTTGATGTCCCATCTGCAGCAGAACAATCTGCTTTCTCATGTAAATGTATGGCATGCGTGCCAGGTGTCAGTCCTTCAAATTTACTAACCATACGAACCCCATTAGCGTCTTCTGCAAAGATGGCAACACCCGAAGCCTGACTGTCGCTTTTTGGTTCTAGACGGACCACAAGGCCACCACTAGAGGAGGAGGTGGTTGTGGTTTGCTTTGCCTCTTGTGGCTGCGGCGTTTCTTGAGTCGTTTTCTTTTGTTCTTGCTTACAGGCGGTAAGGCTTAGAGCAATGGCTAAAATAAGGATGGTGTTACGCTTCATGTGTGTCTGTATTAGGATATAAATTTAAGGTTTTTGACAAAGTAAAGAGACGTCTCTAATAGAAAAGAAAATTTAGCTTGATGTGTTGTACCATAGGGTTATTAAGAAACGGTTGTAATGGACCGTATTAAAATGATTTTTGAGGAAACCCACTTGTACATTGAGTTGCGGTGTCGCTTGATAGCCCATGCCCAAATAAAGTCGATTTTGACTAAAGGTAGGCTTTTGTAGATTCAAAAAGACTTCGTCAAAAACCGACAAGGTCCATTCCTTATTCAAATTAAAATTGATGCGCGCCATATAGCGTGCGCGATGCGCCAACTGGTAATCGCCTTGGGCGTCTTCTAGGAATCGCTGCTCCAAACGGTAGCGGTGGATCCAAGTGAGCCCTGCAAATTTTTGCCTCATGATCAGCTGTTGGTGGATACGGTGTTCATATGCGAGGGATTCATCCTCAATAGCTTCATATGAACTGTCGGTGGGAATAAGACCATAGCCCGCGCCAAATGAAACGGCGTCACTTACTTTATAATTAAGGGTAGAACGCAGCAGTAATTGGTTGAAATTTGTGCCAAATGAATAGCTGCGGTGCTGAACTTCTGATAATACGCTCCAAGGGTCTGAGAGTTGGTGTTGGTTAAAAAATAAGAACCAAGAGCCCAAATCCTTTTCGGCTTTGGTTTGTCCATAAACCGGGGCTAGTGTCGAAAGACCTAAAAAAATGATAATCGTGTATCGGAGTGTTTTATTCATCTGTTTTAAATAATTTATGGGGTTTGAATGGTGATAAGTCAAGAGCGTTTAGAGCGCCCTGGTAGTCCGGCCATTTTGACTGATAAAAGTCATTAACCTCTTTGAGGGCTGCATTGAGGGCTTCTTCAGCTTGCGTGTAAAGCTGCTCTTCAGTCTGGGTGGGGCCATAAGGACGACTGCGGGCATATCTTCCCAATTGACCAATGCGTTCCATTACGGAGACCTCTAAAGAGGCCGTAATACCTTGGCGGTCATCTTTAGTACCCAAGAAGAGATCAATCAATTGATTGATCTCTTCTTTAAGGCTTTTACTTTCCTCGATTTGAGTCGCGTAAAGGGTTTCGTCTTGATCCTTCATGCGCTGACTCATATGCGTCACAGCGTCTCTGCTTTCTGCGAGTTGATCTACCGCTTCTTTGGTGCGTTCCATCAATGCTTGCCCCTGAACAATCATCACTTGATTCAAGGCGTAAGATTCTGGTGCCGGAATGATTCTGGGGTCTTCCTCAATGTTTATGGTTTGTTCCTGGGTATTTTGTCCATAATTCAAGACCAAACGATAAGTGCCTGGGCCAACAGATCCACCACTAGGTTCGTACTTTGCCGGCTTTGGATCTCTGGAAGGTCTTTGAACCCCAGACTGGTCCATGCGCCAGAACCAACGATAAAGGCCAATGCTATCGGGTCTTGGCTTTTTTAAGGTTCTGATCAGCGTCTGGTCATCAAACACTTGAAGGGTCAGGCTGTCTTTTTTGGTGTCCTTTGGGTCTTGTTTTGTGGACTGATCTTTCTGGTCTTTAGCGTCATTTTCAGCACCAAAGTAGTAGGTTATGGCAACTCCAGAAGGTCGGTTGGTGCCTTGGTAAAGGGCATCAGCGCCAAAACGGGAGCCAGAGGGTTGCTTATAGGCTGCCAAGTAGCCCGTAGGCGGAGGCATAAGGGCTATGTCTTGTTTGAGTATGTCCGGCTTTGCCGCTAAGGCACGTAAGGCACGAATATCATCTAAAACCCATGCAGAACGCCCAAAGGTGGCCATGACAAGATCATGTTCTCTGGGGTGTATCACTAAGTCTTTGACCGATACGGTTGGAAAACCGTTGGTCCATTTTTGCCATTGATCGCCCGCATCTAAAGAAAAATAAAGACCATCATCAGTGCCAAGGAACATCAGTCGCTCTTCGAACGGATCTTCAACAATACAAAGGGCATAGCTCAAGACATCATCTTGATCCACAATGCGTTCCCAGGATTTGCCGTAATTACGGGTTCGATAGGCGTAAGGGGTGTAGTTATAACGCCGGTAGTCATTAGCCACAAGCAGGGCTTCTCCAGGACGTTTGTTGGAGGCTTTGATCTGTGTAATCCAGCTGCCTTTGGGTAAACCTTTGATGTTGACCCCGACATCTTGCCATGTGGTTCCGCCATTCTGTGTGAGGTGCACGCGCCCATCGTCGGATCCCGTCCAAATGAGTTCATGAGTTATGGGTGAAGGTTCAATAACCAAAAGCGTGGTGTGGTTTTCAGCACCAGTTGCATCCATAGTCAGTCCGCCGCTTTCGTGTTGTCTTTGTTTTAAAGAATCATTGGTGGTGAGATCTGGAGAAATGATGTTCCAGGTTAGCCCCTTATCTATACTTTTATGGACAAATTGACTGCCAAAATATAGTGTGCTCGCATCAAATGGATCAATACTTATGGCACTATTCCAATTGAAGCGCAAACGCATGTCGGGATCGGGGTGTGTTGGTCGTACGGTATAATCATTACCGGTCTGGTGGTCATAGCGGCTCACATAACCTTCCTGACTCATGCTCCATCCATAACGGCTGTCTTCGGGATCAGGGACTACATCGAATCCATCCCCAAATGAGATTTCTTGCCAATAACTATTGCGTATCCCTTGAGCGCTCCATACATAGGCGGGACCGCGCCAACTGCCATTGTCTTGCATACCCCCATAAACATTGTAGGGGTATTCCATATCTGTCGCAATATGATAAAACTGACCCACAGGAAGATTCCCCACAAAACGCCATGACTTACCACCATCTTTGGTGATGTTCAATCCACCGTCGTTTCCATCCATCATATATTTCCCATTTTCTGGGTGGATCCACCAGGCATGGTGGTCGGGGTGTACGCCGTTGTCTACCCCATAAGCGGGCATCAATTGCTCAAAACTTTTACCTCCATCAATAGAAACATTGACATAGGTAAACACCGAGTAGACCAGGTGTTCGTTTTGCGGATCTACAAAAATATCTGAATAATAAAATGGGCGGTTGCCAATATCGTCATTATCGTTGATCTTTTGCCAATGGCCCCCCCCGTCATCACTGCGGTATAAGGCATTCTTTTTAGATTCAATAAGGGCATAAATACGGTCTGGATTGCTTGGGGCAATGGCCAGTCCGATGCGGCCTAAGTCGCCTTTTGGCAGCCCGTCGGAATGGGTTTTTTGTTGCCAGGTTTCCCCCCCATCGTGGGTAATGTATAGGCCACTTCCTTTGCCACCCGATGTAAAATGCCAAGGATCGCGTTTGTGCTCCCAAAGGGCCACAACGATCTTATTGGGATTATGCGGATCCATAACCATATCGGCTACCCCTGATCGGTTATTACTGAACAATATTTTGGCCCAGGTTTTACCGCCATCAGTTGTTTTAAAAACACCACGCTCTGGGTGTTCTCCCCATGGAGAGCCGATTGCCCCCACGTAGACCGTATTGGCGTCTCGTGGATCAATCAAAATACGGTGAATGTGACGGGTTTCTTCAAGTCCCATATGCTGCCAATTTTTGCCCGCATCAATAGAGCGATATACACCATAACCCCCATTGAGGCTATTTCTCGGATTGCCTTCTCCTGTACCTACCCAAATCACCGAAGGATTACTTTGGTCAATGGCTAACGAACCAATAGAGCTGGTCGCTTCCTTTTCAAATAAAGGCGTCCATGATTGGCCACCTCCAGTTGTTTTCCAAACACCTCCAGAGGCGGTGCCCACATAGATGATTTCTGGGTTTGTGTTGACCACATCAATAGCGGTTACCCGTCCTGACATTCCAGCAGGACCTATCGATCTGGGCTTTAAGTCTTTTAACAATGAAGGATCTATACCTTGGGCAATACCCCATGGGCCAGTAGTCAAAAAAAGCCCAATGGCTAGGGCGAGGCGAATTGTTGCGTGCATAACAATGGTTTGGAATAATTGAAGAGGGAAGTTACCAAAAATTAGGCTTAGTGGCCAAAATTAGCGTACAAAACTATAGGGCACCATAAACTAAGAGTACACCACTTAGAACCATATAGCCAATAAGGATTTGTCTGAATTTTTTCTCTGAAATGCGGTATAATAATCTCTTGCCGATATAGTTGCCTAAGCTCGCGCCTAATCCCAAGCAGAGCCCATAAAGCCATACACGATCACTCAATAGGCCAAAGGCCGAATAGGCCGTGATTTGCCCTATTCCCATAAAAAAAGATTGAGCGCCTTTGGTGCCTACAAGGGCTTCTTTTTTGAGTCCTAAATTCAATAAAAATGGATTAAGGATAGGACCCATTCCGCCGGTGAGCGTTCCAATAAACGATACCACCAGACCCAATGGCATAAAATACCAAAGGCGCATGTTAAAGGACTGTTTTTTTTTGCCAAAACGGTACTGAAAAACAGTACTGATCAGAAATAACCCCACCACAATTTGTATCCATTGAGCGTTAAGGGACGAAAACCACCAAGAGGCCAAAAAGGAACCCAAAATAGCCATTGGGACATAATACCAAAAGACTGGCCAGTAGATGTGTTTCCAAAATAATAAGACGCGTGAAGGCCGACTGATGAACGCCCCTAAATTGACCAGCGGGGCGGCAAGATTAGGGCCAACTAACGCATTCATTATGGGGATCTGGGCCATGGCGCCGCCCCCGCCCGTAAGGGTAGACAGGGTAAAGGTCAGAGCGCCAATACCAAATAACAAAAAACAAACAAAAACGGGGTCGAGCATTAGGGCACTTTTACTTCTTGAGTGGTGACCAGGAAGTCTTGTTCTACTGCGAAAGAGGTTACCGGCTCAGAGGAGGTTAATGATTGCCATTGATCACTGGGATAAATCCATTGTGACTTACCATTAACGATTGCCCGCACGGGCATGTCAAAGTCAGAAACCGTATCCTGATAGCGAAATGAAAGTTCATTTTGCACCCATTTATAGGCCAGTATAGGTAAATCTTTGGTGCGCAAATATTGTTGCCAAAACGCGGTGAGATCAATCCCTGAAGCCCTGCTGATGTAGGTTTCTAATTGAGCGGAGCTAATGGTTTTGTGGTAGAATTCTCGATTAAGACCAGTGAGTATTTCTCGCCAAAGCTTATCATTGTCAATGAGCTGCCTGAGGGTGTGCAGTATGTTGGCTCCTTTGTAATACATGTCACTGCTGCCTTCTTGGTTGACGCCATAAGGACCAATGATCGGCTTGTCGTTCAAAATTCTCTTTTTGGTGCCCAGTACATAAGCCCGCGAGGCCTCTTTGCCAAAAAAATAGTCCAGGTATAGATTCTCTGAATAGGCGGTAAAACTCTCGTGCATCCACATATCGGCTACATCAATATTGGTGATGTTGTTGGCAAACCACTCGTGCCCAGATTCGTGAATAATGATAAAATCAAAGCGATTGCCCCAGCCACTGCCGCTGAGGTCCGTGCCTCGGTAGCCATTGCTAAAGCCATTACCATAGGTGACGCTGCTTTGGTGTTCCATGCCTAAGTAGGGGACCTGAACCAATTTAAATCCGTCTTCGTAAAACGGGTAGGGGCCAAACCAATGCTCGAAAGCCTCCATCATCATGGGCGCTTGTTTGAATTGTTCTTGTGCGGCTTCTAGATTATAGTCTAGAACCCAGTAATCCATGGATAGTGGCCCATTCAGGCCCTTGTAGGTCTCATTAAAATGCACATAATGGCCAATATTTATGTTGATACCATAATTATTAATGGGGTTAACGACTTGCCAGATAAACTGCATTTGATCTCCAACGGTGCTGGTCTGGATCAGTCGTCCATTGGCTACTGCTGTCACACCCTTCGGTACCATGATCGCGATTTTGGCACCTTGTTCAGGCTCATCATAAGGATGGTCCTTGTTAGGCCACCATATACTGGCCCCAATACCTTGATTGGCTGTGGCAATAAAAGGACGCTCTTGTTGGTCAAGTTGCCAGGTAACGCCTCCATCCCATGGCGGATTAATAGCGCTTCTTGGGGCACCTTCAAAATATAAGGTGATTTTTTGTTCGCTGCCTAGTTCTTGTTGGTCTTTGAGGGTGATGAAATGAGCGGCGCCTTCTTGGGTGAAGGTAAGGTTTTGGTTGTTTTGAATCACGCGATCCAGTGACATAGGGGCTTGCAGATCAATTTGCATTCTTTGTGCGGTGTCGATTACTTGATAGGTAATGGTATTGGAACCCTTAAATTCTTTCGTTTCAGGAGATACAGCTACCACAAGATCGTAGTGTTTTAGGTCCCACCAAACCCGCTCTGGTGTAAGCCCACCCCGCAGAGAATCTTGTCTGGTAAATTGTCCATAGACCCCTAGAGGCAATAACAGCAGAAGTATGAAGTGTATTTTTGTCATCATCAGCGCAGAATTTTGTTAGGAAAGGCCACTACGCTCTGGTGTCCCTCAGGGCCCAATGCGGCCACGCCAAAGAAATAATTATCCACCACAATACCCTCAAGTGTGCATTCTGTGGCATCAGTAACAACCCTACTGAATTCCCAAGTTGGGGACGTGGTGTCGCGCCAATAAATTTTGTAGGCCACAGCGCCTGCTACCGCAGACCATCTCAACACGGCTGAAGGAGCGACAATACCGCCAATGGCTACTTCCTTAGGGGCCGGCGGGGCCCAAGCTAAAGCCGCGAGATTAATGGTATTCACAGCAGTGAGTTTGGCCGCATAGTCAAAATCAACATGCTGGATACGGTCTCCATAGAGGACACCATTTTCAGTGCGTAAATCTTGGTGTTGTTGGTTGTAGTTTTCGTGGGCTTCCATGATTCTAATACCCGCAAAACCCTTGTCGTTGAATGGGCGATGATGTCCGCCGCGACCGAATCGGTCTAAACGGTAAATGAGCATAGGGTTCATTTCGGGCATATAGGTTTTTGTCTTTTGATAAACATATCGCGCCAATTGGCGCGAGACACCATCTACTTCACCGCCATAGAAGCGGCGCGCACGGCGCTGTGCTTCGGTCTCGGTCACGGGTGTTGGTTCACTAAAAATACGGAATGCTCGGTTGTCTTTAACACCATCTATTCCTGTGGTATTGCCAATCATGTCATTATTGAACACCCCAATGATATCCCATTGCTTTTCCATTGCTTCTTGCGCAAAGCCTCCGCCGCCAAAAAGCCCTTGCTCTTCTCCACTAAGGCCCAAGTAGACGATGCTATTGCCAAAGGAGTATTGAGAGAGTAGGCGAGCAGCTTCGAGTGTGCCTGCCATGCCGCTGGCATTGTCATTGGCACCTGGCGAGGTGTCGGTAGCGTTATTAGGGTCGCTGATGCGTGAGTCGATGTCGCCTGACATCATGATGTAGGTATTTGGATGGGTTGTGCCCCTTTGTATCGCGACAACGTTGACCACCCAGACATCTTCAAAGATGCGTTCATTAGTTCCTTTTTTGACCAAAGTCTTTTGATAAGAGACTTCTAGGCATCCACCACAGGCCAGACTAATGGCCTCAAATTCTTTTTTGATAAAGCGCCTTGCGGCGCCAATGCCCTGTGTGCTCGAAATCGTATCGCTTAAAGTATGTCGCGTGCCAAAATCAACTAGGGTTTTTACATCCTGGGCAATACGGGTGCTACTGATGCCTTTGATCATGTCGTAAAGACGCATGTCGGTTTGTGCCGATAGCCCAGAATAAGTACCGACCAAGCAAAATAAAAAAAGAAAGATTTTTTTCATATTATTGTGTCTTATGTGTCATTCGATTTGGTCAATTCGCTTTAGTTTTGGAAGCGTTTAGAAGCATAAAAGGTACATAAAATTCATTAAGTGCCACAGGGTCTCAGCTCGAATAAAAAGGCTACTTTAGGTAAGCCATAAAAAAATTTTGAACCACTATGGAGCAATTATGCGGGTACACCATTACCAATCCAAGGGGATGGACAGCTGAGGTACTGAATTATGGCGCGACGATCCAATCCATTAAAATCATCACTGCAGAAGGGGTGACTCATGCGGTGGTTGCCGGGTTTGACCGGGCTCAAGACTACAGAAGCACAGCACACAAAAATTCCAATTTGCATTTCGGGGCAACCATTGGCCGCTTTGCCGGTAGAATGGGTTCTGGTGGTTTCACCATAGATGAGGTCTTTTATCCTCTAGAGACTAATGACAAGGGCATTCAGCTTCACGGAGGTCCCGATAGTCTTGACACGCTTTATTGGCAGGTCGCAGATGATGGGCAATCCAGTGAATCTGTTTTGGAATTGACCGTATGCAGTCCATCGGGGCATAATGGATTTCCTGGTAATGTCCAGATAAAGGCGCGCTTTGAATGGCAGGAGGATACTTTTAGGGTCACCTATACGGCTAAATCCGATCAGGCCACGGTATTCAATATGACCAATCATGCCTATTTTAACCTCAATGGCTCAGGATCTATTAAGGGGCATCAATTGACGCTCAGCGCTGGTAAGCGTTTGGTTTTGGATCAAGATCTTTTGCCTACTGGAGCGTATGCTTCTGTTCAGGAATCGCCTTATGACTTTCGCCAAGGAAGCTTGCTTGACCCAGAACCTATTAATGGTTGGGACACGCCATTTGTCCTCGAGGGTTCACGGCCTCACGCAGTGTTGTACAGTAAGCATTCGGGCATCAGATTAGCGGTCACCACCAATCAGCCAGGTCTGGTGGTGTTTACCCCGAGAAATTTTACGTCACTCTCATCAGGTCATTGCCCAAATGCCAGTGACTGGCCTGCCATCTGCCTGGAATGTCAAAATTTTCCTGACGCTCCTAATCAACCTCATTTTCCGAGCGCTGTTTTAAGACCAGGGCATAGGTATGAGCACAAAACGGATTACTACTTTTCTTTTGATTCTGATAGTTAAAACGGATAGTGGTTGGCTGCAATCACTTTGTCGGCTATAGATCGGCGTAATTCAATAATGTTCGGGTGATGGGTGTATTTGGTAAATCTTTTGAGCCCCATGAGCATCATGCGTTGGCTGTCGCCTTCAGAAAAGCTGATGATGCCTTCCTTAGCTTTTTGAATGATGGTATCTACTGAGTGGTACAAATAGAGTTGGGCTAACGCCAGTTGGTCTAGACCTTTTTGCTGGTCATTTTTCATGGTTTTTTCGGCTCTCAAAAGCCCGCTTTCAGCCATATAGATATTGATCATAATGTCTGACGCCGCTAATAGAAGCTGTTGATGTTCTTCCAATTCGGGTCCATACTGCTGCACGGCCTGTCCAGAAACCATCAAAAACACTTTTTTAAGATTATGGATGATGGCTTTTTCCTGAGAAAAAGGAGCGCTATAATCTGGTGTTTCAAAAGAGGGGATACCTGTGAGTTCATCTGCAACAGCCATAGCTGGACCAAGCAAGTCCACATGACCTTTCATGGCTTTCTTTAGGAGCATACCCACGCAGAGCATACGGTTGATTTCGTTAGTCCCTTCATAGATGCGGGTAATACGGGCATCACGCCAGGCAGATTCCATAGGCGTTTCTGCGCTGAAACCCATGCCGCCATAAATTTGTATGCCTTCATCGGCGCAGTGTTGTGCACTTTCAGACACTGAAACTTTCAAAATAGAACACTCGATAGCGTATTCTTCTACACCCTTGAGTTCTGCCGTTTGATGTGAATTGCCTTCAGCTATTCTCAGAGCAATACGATCTTCTATGTTTTTTGAGGCGCGGTAGGTGGCACTCTCATCGACAAAAGCGGCGCTTGCCATTTCGGCAATTTTGGATTTGATGGCACCAAACTGAGCGATAGGGGTCTTGAATTGTATCCGTTGGTTGGCATATTGAATGGCGTTTGTGATGATCCGCCGTTGCGCATCCAAACAAGCTCCAGCCAATTTAATGCGCCCTACATTTAATGCGTTCATCGCGATTTTGAAGCCTTGTTCTCGATCAGAAAGCATATTCTCGACGGGAACCTTGGTCTGGTTAAAAAAGACCTGTCGCGTCGACGAGGAGTGGATCCCGAGTTTATGTTCTTCATCACCCATAGAAATACCATTGGATGGATCGTTTTCTACAATAAAACCGGTGATGTTTTTGTCGTCTTCGATTCTGGCGAAGACGATAAAAAGTTGACAAAAACCAGCATTCGAAATCCACATTTTTTGCCCTGAAATAAGATAGTGTTGTCCATCCTCACTCAATACTGCCTTGGTTTTACCGCTATTGGCATCACTTCCGGCACCTGGCTCGGTGAGGCAATAGGCGCCAAACCATTCTCCCGAGGCGAGTTTGGGGACGTATTTTTGCTTTTGTGTTTCATTGCCATATAGTGTTATAGGCATGGTGCCAATACCGGTGTGAGCGCCAAAGGCAGTGGCTATCGACCCCGTGGCGCCACTGATATAATCGCAGACCAACATGGTAGTGACAAAACCCATTCCGAGTCCTCCATAAGCCTCTGGAACAGCGACACCAAGGAGTCCCATGTCACCAATTTTTTTCATCACCTCCAGAGTGAGCGCATAGTCTTTTTGTTCAAATCGGGCTTTGTGTGGCCAAATTTCTCGATCGACAAATTCTTTTACCGAATCAATCATCATGCGTTGTTCTTCGGAGAAATCTTCTGGCGTAAAAATCGCTTCGCAGTTGGTTTCTTGAACTAAAAATTGTCCTCCGCGCAATAAGTTATCTTGGGTTGGGGTCGTTTCCATAATGGCTTTATGATTTATTGTTAGATAATTTGGCGTGCTCAGGGAGCGATTAATTTAAAAATTCAAAAACACCGGCGGCACCTTGGCCAGTGCCGACACACATGGTGACCAAGCCATAACTGCCTTGTTGTTTGCGCTGCCGCATTTCATCGAAGAGCTGCACTGACAATTTTGTCCCGGTACAGCCCAAAGGATGTCCTAAGGCAATAGCACCGCCATTGACATTAACCAATTCGGGATCTAGTTCGAGTGCGCGGATCACCGCAAGTGACTGGGAAGCAAACGCCTCATTGAGCTCTATAAGTTTAAGATCATTTTGTTTTATTCCAGCGCGTTCCAAGGCTTTTGGAATGGCTTTTACTGGGCCTATTCCCATAATCCGTGGGGCAACGCCAACGGCTGCGTAATTGACCATGCGGGCAATAGGGCTGAGGTTGAGCGATTTCATCATGGCCTCGCTCATGACCATAACAAAGGCAGCACCATCGCTCATTTGTGAGGCATTGCCGGCGGTTACTGTTCCGTTATTGGCAAATACAGGCCTGAGTTTGCTGAGTGCCTCGATGGAGGTATCTTGCCTGGGTCCCTCGTCGCGGTCTACCGTATACTGTTTGTTTTGTTTTTTGCCATTGTCATCCAAATAGGTCTCAGTAATGGTTATGGGAACAATTTGGTCTTTAAATCGATTACTGTTTTGCGCGGCTATGGCCTTTTGGTGTGAGGCAAATGCAAAGGCATCTTGATCTTCACGATTGACGTTATAATCCTTGGCGACTGCCTCCGCAGTGAGACCCATGCCCCAATAATAATCTTCATGGCCTTGGTGGACAATAGCGTAATCTGGAGCGGGTTTGTAGCCCCCCATAGGAATAAAACTCATGCTTTCTGCACCACCAGCGATGATGCAATCCGCCATTCCGCTTTGGATTTTGGCCGTGGCCATGGCGATCGTTTCCAATCCCGAAGCACAATAACGATTGACGGTGACCCCAGGAACGCTATCGGTTTTGAGGCCCATTAGGGATATCAATCGGGCCATATTGAGTCCTTGTTCGGCCTCAGGCATCGCATTGCCTACCATAACATCGTCAATACGATTCTTATCGAGTTCTGGTAGTTGGGTCATCATATATTCAATGGTCTCGGCCGCGAGTTCATCGGGTCGTTTGAAACGGAACAGTCCTTTGGGTGCTTTTCCTACAGCGGTGCGGTAGGCCTTTACGATATATGCAGTAGTCATAATTGAGACGATTTTATTATTATAGTCGTTTATTATTGTTCAATGGTGTTTAGTTGCGTAATGGTTTCCCTGTGCGCAACATATGTTGGAGGCGTTCAAGGGTCTTGCGTTCTCCACAAAGACTCAAAAATGCTTCGCGCTCCAAATCAAGTAGGTACTGTTCACTCACTAGTGTGGGTTCTGATAAGTCCCCACCAGCCATGACATAGGCCAGCTTATTGGCTATTTTGAGATCATGATCACTAATGTAGTGACCTGCTTTCATCGAATTGGTGCCAACCAAGAACATCCCCAAAGCTTGTTTGCCAAGGACCTTAATGTCCTGGCGCATCGCTGGCTGGGTATAGCCTTGATCTGCCATGAGTCGGGCGACTTTTTTGGCCATCGCCATTTGACGATCTTTATTGACCACGACAAGATCTTTTCCGGCTCTTAATATATCCAGGTCAAAGGCCTCTTGAGCCGATGTCGCTACTTTGGCCATACCGATGGTCAAAAAGTATTCTTGAAGGCGATTGAGTTCGACATCATTTTTCTGGTAGCCTTCAGAGGCCCGCAGGGTCATTTCTTTACTTCCGCCGCCTCCAGGGATAACGCCTACACCAAATTCAACCAAACCAATATAGCTTTCGGCAGCAGCAACAACGCGATCGGCATGAAGGGTCAGCTCGCAGCCGCCACCTAGGGTGAGGCCATGAGGGGCCATAACGGTTGGGATGCTGGAATAGCGCAGCCTCATGACCGTGTCTTGAAAATACTTAATCGCCGCGTTGAGTTCGTCGTATTCTTGTTCAACAGCCATCATGAAAATCATCCCAATATTGGCTCCAACAGAAAAATTGGCACCTTGATTGCCAATGACCAGCCCATCGTAATGGCGTTCTGCAAGGTCAACTGCCTTGTTGATGCCTTCCAGGACATCGCCGCCGATACTGTTCATTTTGCTTTGGAACCCGCAATTGATGATACCATCCCCGAGATCGTGGATGACCACACCGGAGTTCCTGAATAATTCATGTGATTTGTCGATATGGTCCAAAACCAGTACGGCATTTTGACCAGGGATCAAGGTGTGTTTGGCTTGTGTGGTGTTATAGAATAATTGTTTGCCTTGACTTAAGGTATAAAACTGAGGCTTATCGTTTTTGGCCAATTCTAGTATCCATGGTGCAGGGGTATACCCAAGCGCTTTTATGAGGTCAATTCCCTTTTGAAGACCTATGGCATCCCAAATATCAAAGGGTCCGTGCTCCCAGCCGAAACCAGCTTTCATGGCTTCATCAATTTTGTAAAGGTCATCAGTGATTTCTCCAACCCTAAGGCTGACATAATGAAATAGTGCGCCAAAGTTGGTGCGGTAAAATTCACCGGCTTTGTCTTTTCCTTGAATAAGTATAGGAAATCGATCAATCACCCTTTCAATAGCCTTAGTCATTTCTAAGGTGGCGAATTTTGCCTTTTTTACGGGATGGTATTCCATGGTAGTCAAATTCATGGCGTGAATTTCACTTTGGCCATCGGTGGCTACCTTTTTGTAAAACCCTTGCCCGGTTTTACTGCCTAGCCAGTTGTTATCAAGCATTTTTTGTACAAAATCCGTATGCTTGAATAAATCGTGTGCCTGGTCTTCAGGGCAATTCTTGTGAATTCCTTCGGCGACATGGGCCAGGGTGTCTAAGCCAACAACATCTACGGTACGAAATGTGGCACTCTTAGGGCGACCAATAACCGGGCCAGTTAACTTGTCAACCTGTTCGATAGAGAGATCCAAATCTTTCATTTGATGAAAGAGGCTTTGGATGCCAAAAATACCGATACGGTTACCAATAAAGGCCGGTGTGTCTTTTGCAATGATTGTTGTTTTCCCCAAAAATTTACTGCCGTAATCCTCGAGATAGGCCAAAACTTCTGGATCGGTTTGTGGACCAGGAATGAGTTCAAGGAGCTTTAGATAGCGTGGTGGGTTAAAAAAGTGCGTCCCACAAAAATGTTTCTGAAAGTCTTCGCTGCGACCCTCTGCCATGGAGTGAATCGGAATGCCTGAAGTGTTAGAGCTGACCAATGTACCTGGTTGGCGGTAACGTTCTATTTGCTCAAAGACACTTTGCTTTATGTCTAAGCGTTCCACCACCACCTCAATAATCCAGTCAACAGCACTGATCTTGTGTAGGTCTTGATCGATATTACCGGTCGCGATGCGCTTGGCAAAGGATTTGTGGTATAGGGGACTAGGGTTCGATTTTATGGATCGTGCAAGGGCTTGGTTGACGATGCGATTTTGCACTTGTGGGTTGCTTAGGGCCAAACCTTTGGCAATCTCTTGGTCGTTTAGTGCTTTGGGGGCAATGTCTAGTAGCAGGACCGACACACCAATATTTGCAAAATGACAGGCAATCGCGCTACCCATAATTCCTGAGCCGATGACGGCAACATGTTTGATTCTTCTTTTTGGTCGCTTCATGGCTTATTTGTTTATGAAGGGTTGATTAGATTGTGCCAAATCCATAATGGTTTGTGCGACTTTATTAAAGGTCTCCAATTCCTCTTGTGTAATGGCTTGACGCACCTTTTGATCAAACCCGAGCACTATTTCTTTGGAAAAATCACGCATATTGCGCCCGAATTCGGTTAGATGAATGATTACCCCGCGACCATCTTCTGGATTGGGTTTGCGTATGATCAGTCCTTTAGCCTCCATAGACTTGAGTGTTCTGGACAGGCTAGTGGCCTCCATACCCATTTTGGGCCCTAAGGCCATTGAAGGGGTGCCTTGTTCGGGGTCAATACTGATCAGGGTGAATCCTGTGGCCATGGTGCTCTCTTTTTTGAGGGCCTCTTCATGATACATTTTGGAAACTGAGATCCAAACAGTACGCAATATATGGTCGATGGTTTTTACTTTCATACTGAAGTAAAGGTACAACATTTATTATGCATGCATAATAAATAATGCGACAAATTGAGGGACGCAGTCTTATAAACCGTTAAGGAGGGTGGGACGTCTAAATAGTACTATCCGCATAGATGCGATCGACCAATGCCTTATACTGTTGATAAATCACTTTGCGTTTCATTTTCATAGTGGGGGTGAGGTGGCCCTGTTCGATACTCCAAACCTCTGGAGTTAATTCAAAACGTTTGATTTGTTCCCACTTGCCGAAACGTTCATTGAAGGTGTCAATCTCTTCTTGGATTCTTGCAATAACCTTTGGGTTTTGTGTGAGCGCGTGCTTGTCTGTCGGTAGATTGTATTTTTTATTTTCTCCCCAAGCCTGGATAAACTCATAATTGGGTTGTATCAATGCGGCAGGCATTTTCTGATTTTCACCGATGACCATAACTTGATCGATGAATCGTGATTGTTTTAAGGCATTCTCCAAAACTTGTGGCGCAATATACTTACCACCACTGGTTTTGAACATTTCCTTTTTGCGATCGGTTATTTTGAGGAAACCATCGGCGTCCATTTCCCCAATGTCGCCTGTATGGAAATAGCCGTCTTTGATAACCTCGGCCGTGAGTTCAGGGTCTTTGTAATAGCCCATCATGATCTGCGGTCCTTTGACCAGTATCTCTCCGTCGGGCGCGAATTTGATTTCGGTATCAGCAATTGCCTTACCTACGGTCCCTATTCTAAAATTGTAGTTGCGAAAATCGTTAACGGTGACCACAGGAGAAGTTTCAGTAAGGCCATACCCTTCCATTATCGGTATTCCTGCAGCGTTAAAAACTCTAGCCAAACGCGGTTGCAATGCAGCACTTCCCGAGGCTACCACACGGAGATTCCCTCCCAAGGCTTCTTGCCATTTCTTAAAGATAAGCACTCTTGCGATCTTCAGTTGGAATTCATACCACCATCCGTTTTGTCCATAAGGCTCATAAACCAAGCCGAGATCTACGGCCCAAAAAAACAACCTGCGTTTTACTCCAGTTAACGCAGCCCCTTTGGCATAAATTTTATCATAAACTTTTTCGAGCAGTCTGGGTACCGCAGTCATTACATCAGGATGAATCTCTTGAAGATTAGCGCTGATGGTTTCTAAGGACTCTGCAAAATAAATTTCAATACCACAGTATTGATACATATAAGAGAGCATGCGCTCATAAATGTGACAAACAGGCAAGAAACTTAAGGCCTTTGAGTGGCCAAGGTCGAGGGGCAGTCGGTCTGCGCTTCGTACAATATTGGCTGAAATATTTTGGTGACTCAGCATGACTCCTTTGGGTTTCCCCGTCGTTCCTGAGGTATAAATAATGGTGGCCAAATCATCCTGGCCTACGCGCGCCATGATCTGATCGACTTGATCTTGGTTACTTTGATCATCGCCCAAAGTCAGTAATTCAGACCAGTGGGGACAATCGTCCAAAACATCGAAGCTATAGATGTACTTGAGTGTAGGGACTTGATCCCTTATGGCAGAAATTTTGTCATAAACTTCCCGGCAAGAGACAAAACAAATGACGCTCTCGCTGTGGTTTAAGATGTATTGATAATCTTCTTTGGTACTGGTGGGATAAATTGGAATATCCTGAGCACCCACCTGCAATATTCCTAGATCACAGATATTCCATTCGCTGCGATTGGTCATGGAGATCAAGCCAATTTTGTCATTTATGGCGATGTCCAAACGCAATAATGCCCGACTTATGGCATTACCCTTTTCAATAAACTCAGTAATAGAGGTTGCTTTCCATTGTCCATCGACCTTGTCCACAAATGCGTGGCTGAGGTTGTAATGTTCTTTCTGATAATAAGCGAAGTCGAAAAGTCTAGTAGGATGCTGCATCTATGGTGTCGTTAGTCTCTGCAAATTATGAAAAATAATTTGTTTTGTTTGAGAAAATATTGGCATGAGAGACAATGCAGTCTCATGGAATATCTGTCTTAAAGAATCATCATGCCTTGATGAGCTTAATGGTGTGCCGCATGTTGCCTTTTTGTATTCCAACGAAATATATCCCAGTGGCCAGTTTTGACACCGCTACAAGGGTCGATCCATTACAACTGGTTTTGGTCAACAATACCTGACCTTGAAGGGAGTAAACCTGCATCTGATAATCTGTTAAATCTGTGCGCAAGGTAAAAACATCGAGTACTGGATTGGGTGCCAATGAAACCTGCTCCATGAGGTTGGATGCGATAGCAAGTTGGCTGTCAACAACGACATTAATGTTGAGGTCATCAAAATAGAAACCATCTGCACGACCAGAACCGTCTGTGCGTAATTGGAAACGAACGACAATTTCTTGTCCGATATAGTCGGTCAAATTCACTTCCTCAAAAATCCAATCGGATTGTGTGCCGTCGTAAACGGGTTCGTCAAGGGGCTGAAATCCATTGGAGCTGGCTGTATTGGTATAGCGACCACAAAGCGCTATCCAGGTTGCGCCGGCATCAGTTGAGGCCTCGAATTGCACATAATCCCAATTGTTTTCAATTTCCCATTTGGCATAAAAAGTGGCATTAGCCGCTAGAGCCTCTGTCAGGTCAATCTCATCTAATAAGGCTATGGTTTTGTTGGTGTTGTTGCTGTAGTTTCCCGTAGGCGAGTCCGTAATACAAGAACTTGGTGACACAAATGTACTGGTGGTTGTCGCCCATCCATTGTTGTCGAATTGGCTATTGGTACTGTTACCAGGATCCGCAAAAACCACCTCATTACTGCCAAATATTTTGGTAATGATAGCAGAGGTCAAAAAGGAGCCATTATCGACCACAAGGTCATAAACAAGAGCCGTTCCTTCTGGTGTGTTCGGGTCCAATTCTAAAGAAATCGAGCCCGTGCGTTCTTCCAAAGGCGTCATCGCATCAAACGAAACACTTGGCCCAGCATCAATAATCTCAGGACTTATAGGTTGCGCGCTTATCGTAAAGTTACCTGTGCCGGAGAGCCCTAACCGCTTTAAAGAGAAATCCGTATCGAAGGTATAATTCGCCCCGATGAGTTGTGGGCTTTGTTCGGCAAGAACACCATAATTATTCACCATTTTGGCGGCGGTGAGGTTGAGGTACATCATGCCGCGGCAAATCGATTCGATTTCACTGGCTGGTGGCCAAAATGAGGGGCCGATTTCTGGTGTAAAAGCATAGATGCTGTTGTGTGTTCCTACAGTACCGTACATGAAATCATCGCTGTCTCCAGCAGCAGGGTAGAGCCCTGCAGACATAATATTGTCAAAGCCATTTCGTGAAACCAATTCTTGAGAAACATCTTGAAATAAGGCGTCATCTGGCGATATTATATTATTGGTATAGCCATAAGGATATAACAGGAGGTCTCCAGAGGTATGATTGTTAAATGCCATAACGAAATCATGATTTTCTACAAACCACTTCATGGCCAAGTTTTCGGCTTCTGAAAACGGGCTGGTACCGCAGTAGGTCTCACTGTTTGGGTTGTTTGAAGCACCCACACCACCCCATATGCCTGCCGCAGGATCACCCCCTACATGGTAGTCATAATTACGGTTGTTGTCCACGCCGAATCCTCCGCGTCTGTTTTTGCGCCAAAACCCGCCGCCGTTAGGATCTGTCTTTTCATTAAATAGGTAGCCGTCGGGATTGACTACAGGGACAAAATATAATTCAGTATTGTTTACGATGCTCTGAACCTCGGGATCCGTCTCGTAATTTTCTAACAAATACCACATATAAAAAATCAGTTGTGATAAAGAGGCGGGTTCTCGCGCATGGTGGATGGCCGAATATAAGATTTGCGGCTCTCCCTCATTAATATCGGGATTGTCACTAATTTTAACCCATTTGATGCCATTGCCACCGATGGGCGGCGTGGTACTGTTATCGGGTTGGCCTTGTGTGACAAAATTACTAATGTCTGCCTTTGTTGTGATCAAATTGGGATAGGCTTGTTTCATGGCATCTAAGATGTCCAATGTTTCCTGATAAGTAAAATAACCGCCCATGCTACCCAGGTTAAAAGCACTGGGTGTTTCGTAGTTTTCATTGGCAGAATTACAGCTATTGCTTAAAGCCCTTTTAGGAGGCTGATCTAAGGCGTTTTGTGCCAAGAAATGTGCTTTCGCATCTTCAATTAATACCTCGACGGTAAATCCTGCTGCACGGGCATGTGACAATTCAGATTCTGAAAATTCAGAGATGAGGAACTGACCCTGTTTGTGAATGCCGTGGGCCATAGGAATCCCCAGTTGATCCAATTGGGCTAATGATCGTCCTTGATAGTGGATTTTAGCACGCTGGTAGCGTTCGGTTTGCTCTTGACCCGATAGGGACCAAACATTAATAATGACCAAAGTCAGTAGGATACGAATCATGCTAATTTTTTAAAGGGTTAAGGCTTAAGTTGATCTTATCGCCTTTCAATCCATGTTCTAGCGTTGACAAACGCCTCTATCCAAGGCGAAACTTCGTCCTTTCTATTCTTGGGATAATTGGCCCAATTCCACTGGAAAATAGAACGCTCAATATGAGGCATGGTTACAAGATGACGCCCGCTGGCGTCGCAGAGCATTGCCGTGTTGTAGTCGCTACCATTGGGATTTGCCGGGTACTGGTCATAGCCATATTTAGCCACAACATGGTACTGATCTTCGCTCATCGGCAGATCAAAGCGTCCCTCGCCATGACTGATCCAAACGCCCAAAGTGGTTCCTGCCAGTGAAGACAGCATCACGCTATGGTTATCTTGAATCGTAACACTGGTGAAGTTGCTCTCGTGTTTGCCTGAACGGTTATGTTTCATTTTTGAGAGCTGCTCGTGTTCTGGGTTGATGAGATCTAATTCAAGAAAAAGCTGACAGCCATTGCAAATACCTACAGACAAAGTATCGGGCCGTGCAAAAAATCGTTTTAGCGTTTCTTGTGCGATGGCATTGTACATAAAGGCACCTGCCCAACCTTTGGCAGACCCCAAAACATCACTGTTCGAAAAGCCACCAACAGCACCTATAAATTGAATGTCATCGAGTTGTTCCCGGCCCGAAATCAAATCAGTCATGTGTACGTCTTTGACGTCGAACCCAGCCAAGTACATCGCATGGGCCATTTCACGTTCGCTATTACTTCCTTTTTCACGGATGATAGCCGCCTTGATGCGTCGCTGTCCTTTATCCCAATGCGCAGAATCAGGCAGAAGGCCGTTAAAGGTCCGGGGAAAAACAAACGATAAGGGTTGGTTCTTGTAGTTGATAAAACGCTCATGCGCTAAGTCATTGGCGGTCTGTTTTTGGTCTAACAAAAACGAAGTGCGGTACCAGTGATCTCGATACTCAGCAACATTAAACCCATATTGGTTTTGGTGGTGTTGGAGAGAGAGTATCCCAGAGGTGTTGACGCGCCCAATAAACGCTGCACGGATGCCGTTGGCTTCAAATATAGAGGTGACCAATTCATCGTTTGTAGCCTGGATAATCACGCCACAGTTTTCAGCAAATAGTGTGGTGACAATGTCTTGCTGCGACAAAGGACTTAAGTCTAGTGTTGCGCCCAATGAGACATCGGCAAAACACAGCTCGAGTAGGGTGGTGATCAAGCCACCTGAGGAAACATCGTGGCCTGCTGCGACCAGATCTTTATTAATGAGCTCCTGAATGGTTTCAAAAACAAGACCGACATATTGCGGTGTTTTGATACCAGGAACCTGGTCCCCGATCAGGCTAAGGGTCTGTGCAAATGAAGATCCGCCTAAAGCAAATTCCTCTTGAGAGAGGTTGATATAATAAAGGCCACCGGCTTCTGGGTTCACCACGGGCTCTACGACCTTACCAATGGCATGACAATGTCCTGCTGCCGAGACAATCACGGTCCCTGGTGCCATCACATCCTGACTTGGATATTTTTGTTTCATGGACAAAGAATCTTTACCCGTTGGGATATTGATGCCCAAGGCAATGGCAAAGTTGCTAATGCCTTCGACAGCCTTGTAAAGTCGTGCGTTTTCTCCCTCGTTATTCGCGGGCCACATCCAATTGGCAGATAAGGAAACGCTTTTAAGTCCATCTTTCAAAGGCGCCCATACCAGGTTCGTTAGGGCCTCGGTCACTGCATTATGAGATCCAGCCACAGGGTCGACCAGAGCCGTGAGCGGGCTGTGTCCAATCGCGGTAGCGATGCCTTCTACGCCTTCGAAGTCTAAGGCCATCACGCCACAATTGTTTAAAGGCAATTGCAGTGGTCCAGCACATTGTTGCTTGGCCACTAAGCCCCCGACGCATCGGTCGACTTTGTTCGTGAGCCAGTCTTTACAGCCCACAGCTTCTAGCTGTAGTACATTTTTCAAGTAATGGGGCAATTCCGATACCTGGTAATGTATCGGGGCAAATCTTGGCGCAATACTTGTGTCGTTCATCATGGTCTTTGGGGTGCTGCCAAATAAATCAACGAGTTCAAAATCCATTGGGGTTTCCCCATTGCTGCTGCGGCGAATCGTGAATCGGTGATCATCTGTGACCTCGCCGACCACATACATCGGTGCGCGCTCACGTTCCGCAATTTTTTGCAACATCGCTACATGTTCAGGAGCAATGATCAATCCCATGCGCTCTTGAGATTCATTGCCAATAATTTCTTTTGCCGAGAGTGTTGGATCACCAACGGGTAAGGCATCTAAATCAATCAAGCCGCCCATGTCTTCGACCAATTCACTCAGACAATTAAGGTGGCCCCCAGCGCCATGATCATGAATGGAGACAATTGGGTTTTTGTCGCATTCCACCAAAGCGCGAATGGCATTAGCTGCTCTTTTTTGCATTTCGGGATTGGAGCGCTGCACGGCATTGAGTTCAATGCCACTGCTAAAGGCACCTGTGTCGGCACTTGATACTGCCGCACCACCCATGCCAATGCGGTAGTTTTCGCCACCTAAAACGACAATTTTGTCACCGACTTTTGGCTGGTCTTTTAAGGCGAGTTCTGTTTTTCCGTAACCAATTCCTCCTGCAAGCATGATGACCTTGTCAAAACCGAGGACCTGCTCATTTTCTTGGTGTTCAAAAGTCAAGACCGATCCGCTAATAAGGGGTTGGCCAAATTTATTACCAAAATCTGATGCTCCGTTACTGGCTTTAATTAATATATCAATGGGGGTTTGGTAGAGCCATGGTCGTGCAGGCACCGAAGTCTCCCAAGATCTTCCTTGCTCCGAACGGGAATAAGCGGTCATATAGACGGCACTTCCAGCCAGTGGAATAGAACCTTTTCCTCCCGCTAAACGGTCACGAATTTCACCACCACTGCCAGTTGCTGCTCCGTTAAAGGGCTCAACAGTAGTCGGGAAGTTATGGGTTTCTGCCTTGATCGAAATGACACTCGAGAAGGGTGTTTTTTTATAATAAGCAGGGACGTCAGGACGGCTTGGAGCAAATTGCTGGACCTGTGGTCCAGACAGAAAAGCTACATTGTCCTTGTATGCCGACACGATAGTGTTGGGGTGTTCCTTCGCCGTTTTCTTGATGAGCTTGAAAAGAGAGTCTGGTTGTTCTATCCCGTCAATAACAAAGGTGCCATTAAAAATTTTATGTCGGCAATGTTCGCTATTGACTTGACTAAAGCCAAACACCTCACTATCGGTCAAGCTGCGGCCAAGGCGCTTGGCTAAATCCATGAGATAGCTCACTTCTTCTTGACTCATCGCCAAACCTTCCTCTTGGTTGAAGCTTGCGATATCGTCAATATTTTTGATGGGTTCTGGATTTGTTGCCACTTCAAAAATAGCTTGATCCAGATGGTCGTAAGCCTCAAGAAGCATCGGGTCAAAAGAGCGATTGTCGCTTGTGCGGCATTCAAAAAGCTCAATACGTTCGATTCCAGAAACCCCCATATTTTGGGTGATTTCTACAGCGTTGGTGCTCCAAGGCGTGATCATGGCAGCGCGTGGGCCGACAAAAAAACCTTCGAGGTGTGGGTGCGGCACAAGGGGTTGATTACCAAATAACCAACTGAGCTTTGATTGGTCCTGATCCGACAAGCTGCGTGAAGATTGAACGGCATAAATAAGTTCGCGGGCTTGTCCAAAAAAATGAATCATGAAGTCAGATTTAAGAAGCAAATTTAATCAAAATTGAGCGAGTTTTTAGAAGAGTTATGAGGGACATTTCAACATTATTTCTTTACAACTTACTTGATCCTTCAGGGGCTCAATAGATTAAAAAATTAATTAACTTAGTCCCCTTATTAAAACCACTATTATGAAAAATCTTTGGGTCATTTTGGCTATTATTATGGGGGCTTCGGATATTTATGCCCAGAATACGCAACCTGCATCAAGTGTTATGTATGGACAATTCTTACGGAAAACAGAGCCTTTAAGGGATTTTCCTACAGTCACGCCCGAGCGTTATCAAGTTAACGAGATCACAATTATTCCGAATAATTTGAGAGCCAACGAAAAAGTAAACAATGACGCCTATCCACAAAATGGTATTGATCCGCTCAGACAACGCGAATTTGGTGGTGTTGCTCGCCAGCCGATCGAACAAAATTTTGATGGCTTAAATGGCAATGAAGGTGGTGGGTTTACGCCTCCAGATCCATCAGGTGCTGCGGGACCTAATCATTATATAAATGCGGTTAACGTGGCGCTCAAAATTTTTGACAAACAAGGAAATGTGCTTGCTGGTCCTACAGCTCTAGGAACATTTTTAGGTTCTGCGAGCAACAGTGGAGATCCCATTATTATGTATGATCACTTGGCCGATCGTTATTTTGTCAGTGAATTTGGTACAGGCAACTCTTTTTTGGTTGGGGTCTCAGATTCTCCTGATCCAACCGGGGCCTATAACGTTTATCAATTTAATTTGGATGCCTTTCCGGATTATCCCCACTATAGTATTTGGCCTGACGGTTATTATGTAACGGCCAATAAATTCCAAGGCAACACAACTTATGTGATGGATCGTGCCGCGATGATCGCTGGCGAGCCCAATCCTGCGATTGTGGGTTTTAACTTACCTGGGGTGGTCAACAATAATAATACCGTATTTAGTCCAGAACCAGCAAATCTTACAGGTCAATTATTTCCACCAAATACACCTGGGTATATTGTTTATCTTCAAGATGATGGTTGGGGGGGTGTTGCCAACGATCATCTCAAAATTTGGGAAATTACTATGGATTGGACCAATCCTAGTAGCTCAAGTATTTCTGCTCCAGTGGAAGTGCCTGTAGACCCTTTTGATTCGGTCTTTGCACCATTCGGTTCTGGAGATGTTCAGCAGCCTGGTACCAGTCAAAAAATCGACATGATCGGTGGCGTCATATCGTATGCTGCTAACTACCGCAGTTTTGGCACACATAACTCATGGCTAATCACCTATAATGTGGATGTCGATGGTAATGATACTGCTGGTATTCGCTGGATTGAATTGCGTAATTCTGGCACAGGGGCCTGGTCTTTATTTCAAGAAGGCACTTATGCTCCCGCCGACGGAAACAGTCGTTTTATGGGGAGTGCAGCAATGGATGCCGCCGGTAACATCGGGATGGGCTTCAACATAGCCAGTGCGAACCTCCCTGCGGGAATTAAATACACGGGTCGTTATGATGGCGATCCTTTAGGACAAATGACCGTAGCCGAGGCCTCTATTATAGAAGGCGTTGGGGTACAGACATTCTCCAACCGTTTTGGAGATTACTCACACCTTACAATGGATCCTGACAACTTTACGTTTTGGCATACTGCAGAATATTTTACCGCCAACAATAATTGGAGTTCACGCGTGGCGGCCTTTACCTTATCCAGTGGCTTCAATAATGATGTTGGGGTGAGTAACATCGGTCAACCGGAAAATGGACTGTTGACCACAGCCGAGATCGTTGAGGTTGCCATCAGAAATTTTGGTTTGACAACACAGGCCAACTTTCCTGTGGAATTAAGTCTTGACGGTAATGTTTTGGCGACAGAGACCTTTACCGGTTCTCTGGAGCCGAATGACGTAGCCAACTTTACTTTTGCTCAGACTGTTGATTTATCAACTTCAGGACAAAGCTACTCGATCGTTGCGCGAACTGTATTGCCAGCAGATGAATTTGGTGCCAACGACCCCTATACCAAGACCGTCCGTCATTTACTCAGTGATGATATAGGTGTTGAAGAAATCACAGGGCCTGCTTCGGGTTCAGGTCTAGGCTTAGAGACCGTAACGGTAATTTTAAAGAATTTTGGCGCAGTAGCACAGGCTAATTTTGACGTTTCCTATACGGTCAACGGCGGTGCCCCCATAACTGAGGTGGTGACTGATGTCATTGATAGCGAGCAGTCCATCGTATTTAATTTTGCCCAACAAGCAGATTTTACGGCACTGGGATCTTATACAATTACAGTAACCACTGAGCTTAATGGCGATCAAGACCCCACAAATGACACACAAACCATTACGGTCGCAAACCTATTGTGTCAGCCAAATTTGAATTGTTCATTTGGAGACGGTTTTCAGCTGTTTGCGGTGAATGAGATCAATAATCCTTCGGGTTGTGAGGGTTATGGTGACTTTACCAATCTGTCGGCCACTTTCGACATTGACACAACTTATGATCTCACGGTAACTACAGGTTACGGTGACCAATATGTCACCGTTTGGATTGATTTTAACGACGACTTTGATTTTACAAACGACGAGCGTGTGGTGAGTGATTATGTCATTGCTCCTGGGGGCGGCTCAGGCACTTTTACAGAAGTGATGCCTTTGACCATTCCAGCCAATGCTTTGCCTGGAACGCATTTGATGCGTGCCAAATCCAACTGGCAAGCGCCTGTGCCGGCCAATGCCTGTGAAGAAACCGCCTTCGGTGAAACTGAAGATTACACCGCTATCGTAGGGACCTTAGGTCTTGGCGATCAAACGCTAGCACAAAGTGATCTATTGATAAAGTCCTTACCAAACAATCAATTTGACATTCAATTGACCACAGGGTTTGAAGGCCGCATGTATTTTGCGTTATACAATACCTTAGGGCAGCAGCTTAAGTTCAAGACGCTGTCTCCATCTGGTCCAGATCTCTACCAAGTGAAATTGGACATGAGCCAGGCGGCATCAGGTATGTACTTTATCAAAATGTCGGGTCCGGAATTGTCGACATTTAAATCAGCAAAGTTAATTGTAGAGTAATACAACAAGTTGAAATGAAAAAAGGCCCGCGATAGCGGGCCTTTTTTTTTTAGGAGACGCGCTTTAAAAGCGCCATATAAAAACCGTCGAAATTGGTGGCACTTGGGAGCAAGGTTTGCTCTTTGATTATTTTGAAGTTTTGGCCCATTTCGGTCTTCAAGAATCGATCTATTTGTTGCTTGTTTTCTTGTGGAAGAATCGAACAGGTCGCATAAACCATTTCGCCATCCGCTTTGAGCATCGGAGCATAAGCGGCTAATATTTCTTGCTGCTTCTCAATGATTTCTGCCAAGAATTCAGGCGATAATTTCCATTTACTGCCTGGATTACGGCGCAGCACACCAAGACCGGTACATGGGGCATCAATGAGCAAGCGATCCGCTTTGCCCATAAGTTTTTTAATGACCTTATTGGAATCGATCAAACGTGTTTCGATATTGTGCGCACCGTTGCGGCGTGCACGACGCTTGAGTTCTTCTAATTTTTTTGGGTAAATATCTAATGACAGAATAGAACCCTTGTTTTCCATTAGTGCGGCCATATGGAGTGACTTTCCTCCGGCACCAGCACAAGCATCAATTACCCGCATACCTGGTTTTGGATCTAAGTACTGTGCGACCATTTGAGAAGCTCCATCTTGAACTTCAAACCAACCATTTTTAAAAGCATCTGTAATAAATACATTGGCTCGTTCAACCAATTGAAGGCCGTTAGGGACACCAGTAATGGTATTGGTTGCCATTTCAAGGTCATTGAATTGATTTTGTACGTCTTTTATAGTGGACTTAAGACTATTTACACGGATGATGACTTCGGCTTTAGTGTTTAAGGCCGTTAACTCCTTTTCCCATTGTGCTTTGCCAAAGGCCTCTAGGCCTACTTTATCGAGCCAATCTGGTATGGACTCACGCACCACACGGATCTTAGATAACTCATCAAAACGTCCTTTGATCTTGCGTGTTGGTGTCCCTTCAAATTGTTTCCAATCCGGGAGTTTAATGCCTTTGAGGGTGGCCCAAACCACAAACATGCGAAATAAATTTTCACGGTTATAGGGTGCTTTTACCTCGGCAATTTCTTGATAAAGTCGCTTCCAACGGACAATGTCGTACGTCGTTTCCGCGATAAAACTGCGGTCCCGAGCGCCCCATCTCTTGTCACGCTTTAGTGTGTTTTTTAATACTTTATCCGCTTGTTTGCCTTCATTGAAAATATCGTGCAATGAATCTATAGTGGCGAATACTAATGTTCGGTGAAGTCTCATGTTTGATTTGTTGGGCGCAAAGTTACTATTCTTTAAGGCTTTATTTACCTTTGAAAAAATAAAAATCGACATGGCTCATTATTTACATTTGGTTGTGGCCTCCATAGCTTCAATAGTATTGTCTTGTACCCAGCCTGAAGGATTCAGTAAAGTGGCTATTGAGGTAATTTATTCTGACTCGGTGAGCGTAAGAGCAATTGTACCCATTGACACAGGGCAGGTCTGGTTTGCTGGGAATCGTGGAAAAGTAGGTTTGATACAACAAGGGAAGGCGAATGTCATCACCGTAACTCATGAAGGTAAGGCGTTGCAGTTTAGGGCGTTGGCCTATCAAAATGAAACTGCTTTTGCCTTGAGCATCGATAATCCAGGATTACTGTACCGCATCAAGCACAAGGATGACGAGATTAAATCCGTTGACCTGACTTATAAGGAAGAAGGTCAAGGGGTGTTTTATGATGCTATGGTATTTTGGAATGATCAAGAGGGCCTGGCTATTGGAGATCCTTTATCGGGTTGCTTATCGGTCATAAAGACCCAAGATGGAGGGGTGACATGGAACAAGTCGGCCTGTGATGACTTGCCATCCATGAATGAAGGTGAGGCGGCTTTTGCAGCGAGCAACGGCAATATTGCAGTGTTTAATGATCGGACTTGGGTCGTTACTGGGGGCAAAAGAGCCCGTGTGTTTTATTCCCCAGACAAGGGCGTGCGCTGGGAGGCTTTCCAGACGCCCATTGTCCAGGGTGATGTCATGACGGGAATTTTCTCTGTAGATTTTTATGACGAAAATTTAGGGGTTGTTTTTGGTGGTGACTGGTCAGATCCTGAGCGAAACACCCAAAACAAGGCGATCACGAAGGACGCTGGTAAGACATGGACGCTTATGGCAGAGGGCCAGGCACCGGGTTATTGTTCCAGCGTACGGTTTGTCCCTCAGAGCAAAGGAAAGGGTATGGTCGCTGTAGGCCCCAATGGGACTTATTCTAGCTTTGATCAAGGCCAGTCTTGGAATCATTTGGACAAGACACCGTTTTATGCGCTACGATTTGTTAATGACACTTTGGCCTATGCCAGTGGCGCCAATATAATAGCACGCTTGACCTTTTATCGCGGAGAATGATCGTTGCCGCCCTTACCATTACCAGGCGCACCACGACGGCGAATTCGGTCCATTAATTGACGGCGAAACTCTTCTTCACTCAGGAAGAGTTGCAATTGCTGCTTTTGACTGATCACAGGTTCTAAGGCTTGAGTCATTTGCTCTATCAATTCAAATTCTCTTTGTTTTAGTGTCTTGAGTGATTTGAGCGTTTTTTCTACCGCGGCATCACTCCAAGAGTCAATAGAACTGGGTTGGATATCACGGAAAGCATGTCGATGCTCGCGCATCAATTGCATGATTTGGTCATTGTATTGATTGTAGATGGGCCAGAATTTCTGAGCTTGCTCTGGAGTTAAGGATAATGCATTGGTAATGAGCCCTGTCTTGAACGCTTTGATTTTTGGATTCAGGGGCTCTTTTCCTTGGGCGTTGGATAGAGTCGTTCCTAAAATTAGGGTGAAGATGAGTAATCGTCTCAGATGTTTCATAAGTCGAGTATTAAGTATAATTCATTTAGTTCAAAAAAATATTCAAGCGCGTTGGGAGCTTCGTCGGTGTCTAATATCAGATCAGGCGTCAAATCTGCTGCGCTAATCAAGGGCCAGAAGTCGTCGTTATCCATATAAATTGCAGCATATTGCTCAATCTGTTCATCGCTAATTTGGGCTAAGGGGTCTAGGTCTTTTTTAGTGGTCAACAGCCAAATAAGGGTCAATGAGGCGGCAATGGCCAGGGTTTTTATGAGGTAAGGTCTAAGGTGTTGAACGGTTGTATTCTGGTTTAAAGAAATAAACTCCTGCGGGTCGATACGGTCAAAATAGTCATTCGGAACTTGAAAGGATTCTTGGTCTTTATTGGTTTGCGCTTGTGCTTCGAATGCCAATTGATCCATGACCTCTTGCTCTAATCCCGAAAAATAGGTGTCAGGAACTTTAAATGGGCGGTATGCGTTTGGTTGCTTCATGTTTATAATGGACTCAGAATTTACTAAAGGGTTTCATTAAGTAGGTATTGTGTTATTTTTTTTTGTGCGATGTGGTAATTGCTTTTGAGCCCCCCAACACTTGTCCCCAAGAGCTCGGATAAGGCTATATAAGTATAGTTCTGGTAATATTTCATTTTAAAAACCATCTGTTGCTTGTGCGGCAGCCGCGCTATGGCGCGCTGTAGCTTAATTTCGGCCTCATTTCCATCGAAGTAATGATCGCCACTGAGTTGATCAATCTTAAGATCCATTAATTCTTGTTGGGTAATGAAGTTGCGTTTGGCGGCCTTTTTTATAAAGGTCAAAGCCTCATTTGTGGCAATGCGGTACATCCAAGTAAAGAGCTTACTGTCTCCTTTAAAGCTCGGTAAGTGGCGGTAAATTTTGATAAAGGTATTTTGTAAAACATCATCGGCGTCATCGTGATTGAGCACGATGTGCCGTATTTGCCAATACAAGCGCTTCTTGTATTGATGCACCAGTTCACCAAAAGCCCGATCCTTGGTTTTTGGATCGATGAGTAATGCAATGATTTCTTTATCTGGGTTGTTATCCATGGGCTATTATGACGTTTAAACCCGGCAAAGGTTTAAAAGAGATGGCTAAATGCCGCGGCAAATAACGCAACTCCGAAATTTTTTGACATCCTGGCGATAAAAACGCTTAAAAAACGCGGATATCGATAGAAATATAAGAAAATAGTCGTTTCTGGCACTATAGCAATTAACTTATAATTTTATAACACTGATCTACAATGAATTAAATATAATTCCAATGAGAGGATAGCCTCCGTAATGAGAAAATAACCATACCATAGGAACAATAAATAGCCTTATATATCGGATGAAATGCATAATTACACGATAAAATGCAAAAAAAGTTTGGTGGATTGAAATAATGTTCTATCTTTGGTGTAACAAAATAAGACATTGAGCCGCTAGCCCCAAGGTGGTTCAAAAAACAGAAGAAGCGGAGCCCCAACCGCTTCTTTTTTTTTGGCTCTAATTGAAGGATTGCATCGCAACCAAGTTGTGGTAGATGCCTTTTTGCAACAATAATTCGTCGTGTTTCCCTTGTTCGACAATCTTTCCTTGTGAAAGAACAACGATCAAATCCGCCTTTTGAATGGTAGAAAGTCTGTGCGCTATGACTAATGATGTGCGGTGTTTCATCATGTTTTCCAAAGCCTGTTGGACCAGGCGTTCGCTTTCGGTATCCAAAGCAGAAGTGGCTTCGTCCAAAATCATGATAGGTGGATTCTTAAGTACAGCACGCGCAATACTCAAGCGTTGTTTTTGTCCGCCACTTAATTTATTGCCAGAGTCGCCAATATTAGTATCCAAACCTAGTGGTAGAGCGGTAACAAATTCATAAGCATTGGCCACCTCTAGGGCTTCTATAAGTTCCTGGTCACTGGCGTTAGCTTTGGCCACTAATAAATTACCACGAACCGTGTCGTTGAATAAAATGGAATCTTGTGTTACCAATCCCATAAGACCCCGAAGTGAGGCAATGGTCAGCTCTGTAATGGGGTATCCATCGATCGTAATGTTTCCTTTATTGACATCATAAAACCGGGTCAGTAAATTGGCAATCGTACTTTTGCCACTGCCGCTTTGCCCCACAAGAGCAACGGTACTTCCTTTAGGGATTTGGAGTGAAATATCGTTCAAAACCCATTGATCTTCGTATTTGAAAGACACATTATTTAGGGCTATGCTCTGATCAAAGCCTTGCTTAACATGGGCATTAGCGACTTCTTGAATGGTTGATTCAGTCGTTAAGATCTCCAGAACGCGTTCTGCAGCCGCATTTCCTTTCTTAACGCTATAACTGGCTTTACTGATGGCTTTTGCAGGGGTTAGAATGTTGTAAGCTAGACCCATGTAGACAATAAAAGCCTCTGGAGCAAGCGTGTGATCGACAAGGACCATGGATCCGCCGAACCAAAGTAACATAGCGATGACCAATATCCCTAAGAACTCACTAATCGGCACGGCCAAATTCTGGCGGTGCATGAGACGATTTGAAAAGTGAAAAAACCGGTTAGTGCTTTGCCCGAAACGTTCCTGAAACTGTTTTTGAGCATTAAAGCCTTTAATGATCTTTAGCCCGCCTAAGGTTTCTTCTACAATAGAGAGAAATGTGCCTTGTTCTTTTTGAACCCGGCCACTTTTTTTCTTTAAACTTTTACCGATATAGGCAATGGCAAAACCGGACAAAGGAATGAATATAAAGACAAAAACCGTGAGCTTGCTGCTAATTAAAAGCATGGCAACAATGGTAAATAGAATCATCAAGGGCTCTCGAACTAAAAGCTCAAGGATCGATAAAAAAGAGTGTTGTATCTCGAGGATATCGGAAGAAATACGGCTTATGGTATCTCCTTTGCGCTTTTCGGAGTAATATGAAATAGGCAACAGTACTGTTTTGCGGTAAACTTCATTGCGTAAATCACGCAGGACCCCATTGCGCAAATAGGTAATGAAGTACATAGCGGTGTACCCAAATAAATTTTTAAGTAAAAAGGTCGAAATCACCAAAGTAATCATCAGGGATAGGGCATATAGTTCGCCTTGAGAATCAATCTTTTGGGTGATGTAGTAATTCATTAAATCTTCGAAGTAGCCACCAATATTACCAATACCTTCATAGGTTGGTTTGATGTTTATTTTGGTAGCATTCTGAAAAAGGACTTTAAGCATCGGCATCAAAGAGACAAAAGCCAAGGTGCCAAAAAGCGCATAGAATATATTGGCAATGATATTGAGCCATGCATAACCCATGTAGGGTTTGGCAAAATGTAAGATGCTTTTAAAATAAGTCATTATACGAGTCTAAGGTCTGTTTTGATTTGCTGAATTTGAGGCGCTAGGCCTTCGGCATCATCAGCCCGGACACTGATGTAAAATTTAATTTTTGGTTCTGTTCCACTGGGACGGGCAGCTATTTTACCGCCCTTTTCTGTGTTAAAAATCAGTACATTGGACTGCGGAAGATCCAATGGTGTTTGTACGCCAGTAGTCAGATCAGTTTGTGTTTGGGTCTGGTAGTCTTCCACGAACCGGACCGCTGAACCGCCTAATTCCTTTGGTGGTTGTTCTCTCAAGGATTTCATGATGTCTTCAATTTCTTCAGCGCCCTTGCGCCCTTGCTTGACCATAGAAATCAATACTTCTTGGAAGTACCCGTGCTTTTTGTATAGGCTTTGCAAATAAGCCCAGATACTGGTGCCCTGTGCTTTTTGGAACGCAGCAATTTCACAAATCAGTAAGCTTGCGGTAACGGCATCTTTGTCGCGGACAAAATCCCCGACCATATAACCAAAACTCTCTTCGCCGCCACCAATAAAATGTTCCTGTGGAAAATCTTTAACCATTTTTGCGATCCACTTAAAACCGGTCAGACCTTCTCGGTAGGTCACCCCATAATGATCGGCCAATACCCGCATCATCGGGGTAGATACAATAGTGGAGGCAATGAAGGTTTGGTCTAATTTCCCTGCTTTGCGGTATTGTTCGAGTAAAAAATGCGTTTTGACAATCATGGCCTGATTACCATCGAGTAATTGCAGTTGGCCTTGATCATCGCGTACCGCAATACCCAAACGATCGCAATCTGGATCCGTTCCGATAACCAAATCGGCTTGCTCGCGCTCGGCTTGTTCCATAGCTAGAGCAAGGGCTTCTGGCTCTTCCGGATTAGGGGACTTCACCGTAGGAAAATCACCATCTGGTACCGCTTGAGCTGCCACAATTGATAAACCTTTAAATCCAGCCTTTTCGAGTACTGGTGGGACCATCGTTATCGATGTACCGTGGAGTGGGGTAAACACAATTTTGAGATCCTCGCGTTGGGTCGAAGTGGTTTGCTGTGTTACAGCGGCAAGAGAAGCGCCTATGAAGGCCTGATCGACTTCTTGATCGATCTGATGGATTAAATGTTCTGAAGCATCAAATTTTATGTCGGCGTAGTCCAATGCATCGATGCGCTGGATGATGGCGGCATCTTGTGGTGGAACCAGTTGGCCTCCATCTTGCCAATAGACTTTATAACCGTTGTATTGAGGTGGGTTGTGTGAAGCGGTTAAAACGATACCACATTGACAACCGAGATGCCTCACGGCAAAAGATAACTCGGGCGTAGGCCGTAAATCAGAAAAGACAAAGGCTTCAATGTTGTTGGCGGCAAATACTTGAGCCACCATTTGGGCCAGTGCTTTGCTGTTGTGACGGCAATCATAAGCGATGACGACTTTCTTGTCCTGTGTGGGAAATACCTGATGCATGTACTGCGCCAAACCTTGAGTGGCCTTGCCTAAGGTGTATTTATTGATTCTGTTATCTCCAGGGCCCATGATTCCGCGCATGCCCCCGGTACCAAAAGCCAAAGATTTGTAAAACGCGTCCTCAACGCGCTCAGGGTCACCTGCTAATAATGAGGTAACTTCGGATTGGGTCGTGGCATCAAAAAGCGGGTCTAACCAACGTTGTGCTTTTTTTAGAATGTCATCTGAGAGGTGTTGCATGGATCCTATATTCCTTCTTTATTATGGCCAAAAATACGGATTATTGGCCGAATCAATCTAAGTTTAAGACTTCTTTAATTAAGTAGTTATTGCGTTGTGGCTTGCTGCGCAGAATTAATTCACCCAAGAAGCCCGCGACAAAGAACTGACTCCCTAAAATCATGGCTGTAAGGGCAATGTAGAACTGGGGTCGTTCCGTTATCAGTCGACCGGCAGGGTGGATCCATAATTTATCCAAGCCCAGATAGGCCGAAAACAGAAAGCCCAAGGCGAGCATGAGCACACCCAATGACCCAAAAAAATGCATGGGCCGTTTGCCAAATCGTGAAAGAAAGGAAATCGTAATAAGGTCTAAAAAACCGCGAATAAAGCGCTCAGAACCAAATTTAGTTGTCCCGTATTTGCGTGCTTGGTGTTGCACGACTTTTTCGCCGATCTTGAGAAATCCGGCATTACTGACCAATACTGGTATATAGCGGTGCATATCACCGGTAACTTCGATAGCTTTAACAACTTCATTTTTGTAGGCTTTGAGGCCACAATTAAAATCGTGTAGGGCCACTTTTGAGGTTTTACGGGCAGCGTAGTTAAACAATTTAGAAGGTAAATTTTTCCCGAAAAAGGGATCGAAGCGTTTTTTCTTCCATCCTGAAACCATGTCATATTTGCCGGTTTGGATCATTTGATAGAGCGAAGGAACTTCTTCAGGGTTGTCTTGTAAGTCGGCGTCCATGGTCACCACAACACTTCCTTGTGCCTTAAGAAATCCAGCATGCAGCGCTTGTGACTTACCGTAGTTCTTTTGAAAACGCACCGCTTTGGTGTTGGGATCTGTTTTGGCGATCGCTTGGATTATTGACCAAGACTGATCGGTACTACCGTCATCTATAAAAATGATTTCATAGCTGAGTTCACGGACTTCTAAAACCTTGACTAACCATTGGTGTAGTTCAGCAATAGAACCTTCTTCGTTTAGCAGCGGTATGACGACAGATAGATCCATTCGGCTGGTTTAGTCTGTGGGTGCGGCTTTCTTGAAAATTAAACCCACAAGTAGTCCAAGTACCGAGTGAAAGATCAAAAGTGAGACGTAAGACTTGGCTTGACTCGCGATGGAAAAATTGTCCACCTGAGACAGGTTAGCTATTTGTTTCTCTATTTCTTCTGGTGGTGCTCCAAATCGAATCATCATTTCTTGTGCAATTTCTAAAGAACGCTCGTTGAGATAGGTTGCCAAATCGGGATCAATAATGGTAAAGATCAAGATGCCTACCGCAGTGCTGATCGCTAAACCGACAGCTGTGGTTATAAAATAAGAGGTGAAGGCCTCTTTAAAAGTCATGACACCGGATAAAATCCCTTTGGATTTGGCCGTTGATATGATCCCCATAGCGATCACCAAAAGCAGGCTCAAGGTGCCAATCCACCACTTGGTAAATAATTCGGTGTTTAGGGCATACATTAAGGTCGTGCTGAGACCAAGCATAAGGCCAAGCATAGTACCGTGATTGATGGCATTTTTTTTCGGAGTAAGCATTTCAGACATGATTTTGGAATTTCTCTGTTTAAACTGTGGACAAATGTACTAAATTGTTACCTCATTTTTTATCTAAAAAAAAGATGAAAGTATTGTCTAATTCCAATTTATGATTAAATTTGCATCCGCTTTTAGGCCCTAAATGGCTAAAATGACATCAAAAGCTTTAATATAAAGACCATGAGAAAAGGAATACACCCAGAGAATTATAGATTAGTTGCCTTTAAAGACATGTCTAATGAAGATGTTTTTATCACTAAATCTGCTGCTGTCACAAAGGAAACCATTGAAGTAGATGGTGTTGAATATCCTGTGGTCAAGATGGAAATTTCTCGCTCGTCACATCCTTTTTACACTGGGAAGCACAAGTTGGTCGATACAGCAGGACGTATTGATAAGTTTAAAAACAAATACTCCAGCTTCAAAAAATAATTTAGGATCAAACCTAAAGTTTAAGGGCCTTCCATGTGAAGGCCTTTTTTTATTGCGTCAATTTAAAAATGTGATACCAATTAGTTTTGTATTTTTAATTTTTAGTTGGAGATGAAACAATGACCTTATGAATTATATCTTATTTGACGGACCGTTTAGGCAAGCACTTTTACCTTTTACCTATACCCGCCCAGTCGCCGAGTTGCGCGTAGGAGGGCTCACCATTAAGCAGAAGTGGGAGCGCAGTTTAAAGGACACAGTCTTGGTGCACACACAAGATTATTTGACCCGTTTGTTTCCTTTGGACAAAGCGCAAGACAATATATGGATTAATGCAGGGGTTTTGCCCAGTAAGGTATTGATAGAGGTATTAAAAGCCTTAGAAATCGATCAAGCCTTGTATCACGGCGATGTGCTGGTTGCCTATAGAAGCGCCAATTATAAAGAAGATTCTCAAGATCAGTTGACTTCTATAATGTTTTCCGGTGGAGATCTTAATTTCATTCAGAATACCTGGGACATCTTTGCGCACAACCCTCGTGAGATCGCAAATGATATTTCCCTTTTAAAAAACGATGCGCCCTCAGAGGCGCTGCCTGATTCAGTTCAAGCGATTGCCCCTGAGCACATCTACGTTGCCAAAGGGGCACAAATGACTTTTTGCACCATGAACGCTAGCGAAGGCCCAATATACATTGGTAAAAATGTGACCATTATGGAAGGGGCAATGCTCAGAGGCCCATTGTTTATTGCCGAAGGAGCAGTTGTTAAAATGGGTGCTAAGCTATACGGCGGGACCACCATTGGGCCTTATTGCAAAGTAGGTGGTGAGATCAGTAATTCAATGCTCATGGGTTACAGCAACAAAGGCCACGATGGTTATTTGGGTAACTCGGTGATTGGCTTTTGGTGTAATCTCGGGGCCAATACCAACACCTCGAATCTCAAAAATAATTATGATCCTGTGCGCCTCTGGGATTATAAAACCGGACTATTTGCCCAAACGGGTTTAGAATTTTGTGGCCTGATGATGGGCGACCACAGCAAAAGTGCAATTGGCACCATGTTTAATACCGGGAGTGTTGTTGGCGTGAGTGCTAATATTTTTGGCAGTGGATTTCCCCGCAATTTCATTCCCAGTTTTAGTTGGGGCGGTGCTGCAGGTTTGACCACATATGGTTTGGAAAAAGCCTGTCTTACAGCACAACGCGTCATGAGTCGTCGTTCCATCGATTGGACTGATCATGACCAAGCACTGTTTTTAAGCCTCTTTGAACAGACAAAAGTTTATCGAAAGGACTAAGGCATTAACTGATGGCCTCCCGAAAGATACATTCTGGGTTATTCTCTTTTGATCATGACTTTTTTTGTAACCTGTTGTGTGCGGGTTTTTAATCGAATAAAGTAAGCACCGTCATAAAGGGTTTGTACGTCAAAGTAACTGATAGTACTGCCTTTTTTGATTACTGAAGAGCGCACTTGTTTTCCGCTACTGTCAAACAAATCCAAAACCACATCACAGGTAATGAGATCGCCCAGTTGGATGGCGATCAAATCTGATGCCGGATTGGGGATGATCTCGATATGTGTGCGGTTAAGATCATTTTCAGCAAACCCCAAGGTATTGTCATAAATGATTGTGTTTTCATTGACGCTTGTCACGACTCGGTCTTGTGCAAGGCCATAAAATGTAGGGCCTACAGCATACGGGTAAAATGAGTTCCATTGTTCATCCACAGTTGCAAAGTAAGCATAGATGCCATTAGGGTATTGTGGCGTCACACAAAACCGTCCATTGTGCTGATCTAAATAATCTTGTTCTGTTGGGTGTTCGATGAATTCATAATCTTCACGGAAATAGCCCAGATAGTAGGTCCCATTAATTGCTGGTCCATCAGGGACATTGGTGCCATCGGCCCAATGGGTGCGTGCGGTAATGTTTCTTAATTGATACCCTGATTTGATCCGGACGACACCCCCCGTACCGTCTTGATTCTGAAATCCATAGGCTCCATAAATCGGAAAGCCGTCATAGGCATAACCGATCAATGGACTGTGCTGGTCTGGATCAATGGCGTAAAGACCATCTGCGTCATAGAGGTTGCAAATGTCAGAAACCACAGTTAAATCCAATTTGAAGGCGGAAGGGTTTTGGTGGTGGTGGTAATTACCCATAGCTGGATGTGCTTTGGAGCAGTCAAAACCAGCCATCTCGGCAGGTATAGCATCTCTATTCCATGATTGAAGGGTGCCTGGTGGTCCGGGACAAGGCGGGTTGCCTGGTCCACCACATAATCTATTACTGGCTGTATCCCAACTGGTCCCATCGCGAAAATCAAACAAGGCAACGCCGTTGATAAAGGCACCGATATTGCCTCCATTGGTCGATATCGCGGCACCTGTGTTGGCTTGAGGGGCTAAAGGATACTTAAAGATGACGTCTTGGTTCGAAGCCTGCGAAGGATTTCCATCCAAAAAGGGCCCTGTGGGGTAGGCCGGTATTCCTGTGGCATGCACGTAGACATAATCTTGAGAATACTCAACGAGTTGACAATTCACCAATATACCATTGGCTATTGGTGTGGCATTGCCTGCCATATAATAATGTCCGGTTTCTGTGGTGTTTTGAAGCCAGGAGGTAATGGCAGGATTCAGCTGCGCATAAATCAGGGATAAGGGTGCTAAGAGCAGAATCAGAGTGGTGGCGTATTTTTTCATGAGCTATATAATCGGTTAATTAATAAGGATAAGGCAATCGATGGTTTGGATTAAACACGAATGTAGTGTCATTAAGGGTCAGTAAGAAGGCGATCAGGTCTGTTTTGTCGACCGCATCGGCCACGACCGCTTTCTTGAGTCGCGGATCAACGTCGGGGCGCGCTGTATCTGTTTGGGCATAATGGTTGAGCACTTCACGAAGGGAATGAAATCTTCCGTCATGCATGTATGGCGCTGTGAAACTGAGATTACGTAATGAGGGCACTTTAAACCGTGCAGAGTCTTGCGAACGCAGGGTGACCATAAAACGTCCCAAATCATCCAAAGTGCTATCAATCTTAAGGGTATGGCGCACAAATTCATAATTACTGAATAACGGAGCCGTATGGCAACTTTGACAGTGTTTTGTGAAAAGCGCTTGACCTCGCACTTGTTGCTTGGTAAATTGCGCTCTATTTTGGGTGACCTTATCGTAATAGGCATCGGTCGATATGAGTGAAAGCTCGAAGGCTGTTAATGCGCGTAAAAAATTGGGGCCTGTAAGCCCATCGGGACCATAAACGTTTTCAAATTTTTTGCGGTAGAAAGCGTCAGTCGAAAGTTTTTGTAGCACGTTGGTTAATGATTCATCCATCTCTTTTGGATGGGTCATGGGGGCCAGGGCTTGCATATCCAAATGATTGATCGCTCCATCCCACATAAATTCGGTCTGCCAGCCCAAATTAAAGAGCCCTGGTGCATTTCGGGTACCGATTTGATCGTCGATTCCATGACTTAAATCGTGATCACTGTGCGCAAAGGCATTAAACGGTGAATGGCAGCTGGCACAAGAAATACTGTTGTCACGAGATAATCGGGGATCGTAAAACAAATGACGTCCCAAATCAATTTCCGGAACAGACATGTCGGTCATGCGTCCTTCGTAATGCGGTTTTGGAAAGTAGTTTGGATAATGACGCAGCCCGATCCAACTCAATCCTATGCTGCACATCATGGCGCAGAGCAACCCCCAGAATATTGATTTATTCGTCATAAGGCTTAATTGTGAGGGCAAACAGTTGGCTCAGGGCCAGGGCTTCTTTGCCTGGGCGCATGACATGATTGGTATTGTTAATGGAAAGAGTGTCGAAAAAAGCACCCAGATCCACCATTATTTTGGGTTGCTTCTTATTTATCAGAAGGGCCACATGCTGCAAGGTATTATAAGGCATACGGTAGCCACCTAAATGAAACTCAAATTTATGATTCCGCGCACTGCTGCTTGCACTTGTCCCTTGTAATTTTGTATTGATATAACCGCTTTGCCATGTCCAATACATGCCTTTGGTCGGATCTAAAGGGCCCGAAAAAACACCAGAGACCTGCCTTGTACTGTCAATCCCCAAATTAAAAGTCAAAAGCTGGGCTTCATGGTTTAGTGTGGGGCGTTCAACAACCAAGGTATGCTGCTGTGATAAATCGATGAGATGGACGTCAGTTATTTTCGTTGCGTTCTGTTTTTCAAGGTCTTTTAGGACCACATCAGAAATATAGAAAGCCAGTTTTTCAATGCGAACACTATCTGCAAATTGAGGTACGTAATAAGTTTGGCCCAGAACTAAAGGTGCGTCGTTGAACCAAAATTCAAAATTCAGGTCTTGCGCCATTGCCCATTGCGCGGCAAAAAACAAGATACAGGCATGAAAGAATTTTCGGGTCAAAAGTGAGTGGTGGTTTATCCATTAATGTTGCAACTGTGACTCTTAAGGTCTTTAATGGTTTAATCAATGAACTTATTCATTTTCTTTGGTTTGGCTTTTGGCCGTTTTCTTGACGTGCTTGAGGAAAAGAAAATTTTGTGGATTAATGCCCAGGCCTTGGACCTCTTGATGCACAAAACGCACAGCCATATCATAATACAAAGGAATCACAGGTGCTTGCTCCATGATACGGGCATCCATGGCTTGATATATTTTGAGTCGGGACTTAAGATCGCTGCTTTGAAGTGCAGCCGTATAGAGCGAATCGATCACGGGGTCTTTGAAGTGCGTGTAATTGGGCCCGTTTGGGGTGAAGTTGTCGCTGATAAAAAGTGATAAATAATTTTCGGCGTCGGGGTAGTCTGCCACCCAACTTCCCCGGAAAAGTTCGAGACCTCCAGTGTTTTTTAACTGGCGTAGTGTTGCGGGAGGCATAACGTCGATGGCGACCTCAATACCCACTTTTTCCAGCTCTGTTTGTATATATTCACAGATGTCCAAGTACTGGCTATTAGTGCTTATCGTTAGTTTTGGCGCTTTATTGTGCTCTTTTATGAACTCCTGTACCAAGGCTTGTGATTTTTTAAAGTCATAAGGGTATAGTTCATGATCAACAGCTCCGGGCATGCCATGAGGAATAAATCCATATGTGCCAGGAATACCAATACCATTGCGCAAGTAGGTGATCATTTTTTTACGGTCGATACCATAATTCGCGGCTTGCCGTAACTTGATAGACTGCACTTCTAATTGGTCATTTGGGAGGTAAAAACCTATATACTCAGTATTAAGGAAAGGTATCGAGAGCATATAGGTCGACTCCTTATATTTAGCCCTCAAGGCACCTGAAGAGGTCAGTAATTCATCTTTGTAGGACTGATCAATACCTGAAATAAAGTCCAAGTTCCCTTGACTAAACTCCAAAAACTCACTTTGCTTATCTGGTAAAAAAGTGATCGCAACGGCCTCCAAATAGGGCAGGGACACACCTGTGCTATCTTTTTCGAAGTAAAATGGGTTTTTTCGCAAGACTAACTTGGTGTTTTCGATCCATAACTTGAAATGAAAAGGCCCTGTGCCGACTGGGTTTTTACGGAAGTCTTTGCCGTAATAAGTGATGGCTTCATGAGGGACTACCGAGCAATAGCGCATCGATAAAATACCCAGAAATGGTGGAAAGGATTGCTTGAGTTGGATAACAAAGACAAGATCGCTTTCGGCGTAATAATCAGCGACTTGATGCAGCACCCAACTCCCGGGTGAGGCTATTTTGGGATCATTTAAACGGTCAAAACTATAGACAAAATCATGTGCGGTTACCTTGCGTGTTTTCTGGGGGGCAAAAGCGGGATTTTCATGAAAGGAAACATCGTCTCTGAGAAAAAACCTATAGACTCTGCTGCTGTCGTTATATTCCCAAGAATGCGCTAAGTCCGGTTGGATCATAAGTGAATCATCCAGTTGAACCAGACCATTAAAGAGTTGATTGGTGGGCCATATGTTTTGCGGGTTGCGCGCAAAAGCAGGATCTAGGGAACTGATACTGGCTGACTCGTTGTAACGAAATACGGAGGTATTGGGCCTCTCGGGGAAGGCATCTTGGCAAGAAGTCAATAAGGGCAGGATACCGAGCAAAGCAGCAAAGGCCAATAGAAGTATTCTGGGAGCATGTGTGCAGTTCATCGAATATAAAATTTAGTTGTATTTTAGAATTCCTCTTGGCTAAAATACAAGAATGAAAGCAACAAAAAAAGTAGCATTTTATACGCTTGGCTGTAAACTCAACTTTAGTGAAACCGCGACTATAGCGAGAAGCTTTGTCGATGAAGGCTATGAGCGCGTTGGCTTTGAAGATCAGGCCGAAATTTATGTAATAAATACCTGTAGTGTTACCGAAAATGCAGACCAGCGTTTTAAAAGTATTGTGCGTCAGGCCCAGAAAAAAAATCCAGAGGGCTTCATTATAGGCATTGGCTGTTACGCGCAGCTCAAGCCAAGTGAGTTGGCTTCGGTCGATGGAGTAGACATGGTATTGGGCGCAAGCGAAAAATTTAAAGTAACGGCTTATCTCAATGAATTATTGGAGCAGAATCAAGGGGTCACTCCAAAAGCGATTGTACATAGCTGTTCCATTGAGGAGGCTGATTTTTATGTAGGTTCCTTCTCCATAGGAGACCGCACAAGAGCGTTTTTGAAAGTTCAAGATGGATGTGACTATAAGTGTACCTATTGCACCATTCCATTGGCACGAGGTATATCGCGCTCAGATACCTTAGAAAATATATGCCGTAATGCCAAAGAGATTGTGGATCGGGGTATTAAGGAAATAGTCCTTACGGGTGTCAATATTGGTGATTATGGAAAAGGCGAATTTGGCAATAAACGCCATCAGCATACATTTTATCAGCTCATAGAGGCTCTAGACCAAGTATCTGGTGTTGCGCGCGTGCGCATCTCCTCTATAGAACCCAATCTTTTGAAGGCAGAGTTGATTGACTTTGTCGCTCGAGCCGATAAATTTGTACCCCATTTTCATATACCGTTACAAAGTGGGAGTGATACACTACTCAAACTAATGAAGCGCCGTTACAATAGAGCACTCTATACCGATCGTATTGATTTGATCCGGCAAAAATTACCTCAGGCCTGTATTGGTGTAGATGTCATTGTGGGTTTTCCAGGGGAAACCGAGGCACTTTTCTTAGAAACCTATGCGTATTTAAGTGCTCTAGATATCAGTTATCTCCACGTCTTTACTTATTCTGAGCGGGACAATACAGCGGCGGCTCAAATGTCTGATGTTGTGCCTCTAAAGGTCAGAAGAAAAAGGAGCAAGATGTTGCGTGGCTTATCAGTTAAGAAACGGCGTGCCTTTTATGAAGCTCAATTGGGGGAAGTGTTTGATGTATTGTTTGAGGGGGAAAATAAACTAGGCTATATTCATGGATTCACCCAGAACTATGTCAAAGTCAAAGCGCCCTGGAATCCCAGCCTAGTCAACACATTGAGGCGTGTCCGACTAGATCGTATTGATGAAGATGGTCTTGTGCGATTTGATTTTTTGGCGTCAGCTCAGACGGCCTAAATGTTCATGCCAATAGGCAACAGTGGTTTGTATTTTGAACGATTACGCTTGAAAAAGAGAGCGATTTCCGAACTAGTAGGTACCAATGATATCCCTCTTTCGCGCACATTTTCAAAAACAGCTTTAATGAAGATTTCTTTAAATCCTTGATCGATAAGTTCTTGACACATGTCGAATTTGGTCAAAAATATTTTTCGTTCTTGGAGGGCATATTCGATACGTGCCATATTATCGCCAATTTCCAACTCAAATTGTCTTAAAAATTCATTGTCTATTATTGCAACATCATCAATCATATTTGGTTTTATTTTTTGGTTACATAGGTATTTCTATGGCGAGTAATTTGGTGTCGGCGCTTGCCTCAAAAGGTACGGACTGTGTGTCGTGTATGCCTATAGCATCACGACGATTTAGGGTCACACCATCAACATTTATCTGTCCTTCAATGACCATCAGATAAAGGCCTTGTTGGGCTCCGTGAAGGGCAATATTTGTGGTGGTCACTTGGTCAAATACCCCCATATAGAAATAAGCATTCTGGTGGATCCAGAGGGCATTTTCGGTTGCGGCACTTTTGGGCACAACTACAGGCGTCATTGCATTAAGCTCAAGTAATGGGGCAATCGTTCTTTGGTCATAACGTGGGGTGACATTTTGCGTGTCTGGAAAAATCCAGATTTGAAACAACGTTAACGCCTCGTCTTTTAAGGCATTAAACTCACTGTGTTCTACCCCGTGTCCTGCGCTCATAACTTGTATTTCACCAGAAGTGACAACGCCACTATGGCCCAGTGAATCTTCGTGCTGCAAGCTGCCACTCAAAGGGATGGTCACAATCTCCATGTTTTGATGCGGGTGCTTGCCGAAGCCCATTCCCGGTGCGATCTTATCATCATTGAGGACCCGTAATTGACCAAATTGCAAACGGTTTGGATCAAAGTAGTTGGCAAAGCTAAACGAGTAATTGGCTTCTAGCCAACCGTAATTGGCTTGACCCCGTGTACTGGCAGGATGTAAAATCTTTTTCATAGCTTTGGCCGATCCGATTAAAATAGCGCAATAATTCTCTGTGATGTAAAGGTAATCATAATGGCTGATATTCGAGAGAAACAAAATAACCTTTCTTATGGTTTTTGACCAACCACTTAATGTTTATTTGATTCCAGGCATGTCTGCGGACACCGCAAGCTTTGATTCTTTGGAATGGAACGAAAGTCAATTTTCGGTAAAAGTCTTGTCTTGGTTAGAACCGATAAAAGATGAATCATTAAAGGCCTATACCATCCGTATGGGACAGACGATTGATCGTTCTATGCCCTTTGCCTTGGTAGGTGTCTCATTTGGCGGCGTTATTGCGCAAGAATTGTCATTGATGAATGACCCGGTAAAAACCATCATCATTTCGAGTATCAAATCAGCAGCAGAGAAGCCTCTATGGATGCGTATAGGGTATCGCTGGAGTCTTCACAAAATGTTACCGTTCTTCATGATGCGCTATATGAATTACCGTCCTTACCAGATCCTGCCTTTTGTGGTCGAAAAGCGCTTACGTCAATACGATCATTATTTGCCTGTGCGGTCCGAAGGGTATCTTCGTTGGTCGGTGCATCAAATCCTTCAATGGGAACCATCCGCTCAGGGTAAAGACCCCATTCATATCCATGGAGATCGTGATGAGATGTTCCCCATTAAGTCAATCAAAAATGCCCAAATCATTGAAGGTGGAAGTCATATCATGATCATCACGCATGCGCGTCAAATTTCAAAATTGTTAGCAACAATTTTAAACAATTAAGGGCTGGTCTCTGTTGAATTTTTACCTTTATATGGTAAAATAAGCACATGAAATCGAACTTAAATTGGCCCCTGAATTGTTTTCTTTTCTTTTTTGTTTGGCAAATGGGTTTTGGTCAGCAGAAGGTTGATATGCCGCAGCAGCTATGGGCTTCCTTGGCTGAGGTCTCAGCACAAAACTATAACGTACAAGCGCTACCCATCCCCGTAGAGATGTCTTTCGCGGGCGAAAGCGTACCGCTGAACCATCCCGACGTCAAAGAACGTTTAGACCGCGAGCTTTTGGTCAATACTTACTGGCAGTCCAATGCGCTTCTGATCATTAAACGGGCGCATAAATATGTTCCGCTGATTGACTCGATTTTAATCGCGGAGGGCGTCCCAGTGGATTTCAAATACTTGGCAATCATTGAAAGCGGCTTGCAGAATGTGACCTCGCCAGCTGGTGCTGCTGGGTTTTGGCAGTTTATGAAAACTACGGCCAAAGAATATGGGCTCGAAGTAAATGCCAATGTCGATGAGCGTTTTAATTTAATCAAAGCGACCCAGGTCGCCGCGGCTTACCTTAAAGATGCGAAAGAACTTTTCGGATCTTGGACGTTGGCTGCAGCATCCTACAATGCTGGGCGTACTGGAATTAAATCGCAAATGAACAAGCAGGAGGTCAACTCTTATTATGATTTATTGCTCAATGAAGAAACGAGTCGCTATGTCTTTAGGATCTTGGCCTTTAAGGAACTGCTCGAAAACACCGAGTCTTATGGGTTTCGCTATGATCAAGAACATCTCTATGAAGCCATTCCTACCAAAAAGGTAAAAGTAGATACGGCGGTGAGCAATTTTGTTCGCTTTGCCCAAGACTATGGCATCAACTACAAAATCCTTAAGATTCATAATCCTTGGTTGCGCCAAAGTCATTTAAATAATGCTTCGCGTAAGGTTTATTATATTGAGATTCCAAAATTAGGGTACTACGACAGGCCTTAGAAGTTACCAAGGCACACTAAAACATCTATTTGACTGAATCAAGGCGACTAATGGATTGTGCCTTTAATAGGGAAACACTCTGGGTGAATTGCTGGAAATGCTTGTTGTAAGAGGCCGCGTAAGCCAGGTTGTAATGGTGAGAGAGCATGCGCGACACGCTGATGATCCGTTGATCTTGAGATAACAAAAAAGTAGTAGGAAACCCTAAGCTGTGCTTCATGCGTTTGATGATGAAACTATGGTCATTCTCCTTCTCGTTAACAAACAATACCGTTATTTTTCTATTAAGTCGTTGTTTGATTTTACGGACCGAGCGTCTTGGACCCCAAAATAAAATGACAAAATCTATAGATTCATGGTTTTTGTTAACAATATCGTTGAGTGCCGGTAGTTCCCCCACGCCTGGAGTGCACCAGTCGGCATAAGTGATCAAATACATGGGTTTTTCGAAATGATCCAATTCAATGCGCCGACCATTGAACTTACGGACTTTAAAATTATCTAAGTAGCTGTTGATGACCACGTGATCGACTAAAGAATCAAATAAAAATTGAAGCCGCTGGTCGTCTTTATCTTTGATCGCTCTGCGTGATTCGTAACGGTATTTGCGGATGTTTTGGCCAATCACCTCTGAGAAGAATGTCTTTTGTTGGTCGACTTGCCCATAAACTACTGGCATGCAAAGGACAGAGATGCAGATTAAAAACACACTATTTCTCAGGGACGTAAA
>TARA_B110000503_G_scaffold81167_1_pt1 | contig 49315 bp, 48 predicted proteins | sample TARA_B110000503 | Tara Oceans TARA_B110000503 (sample SAMEA4397472) | marine metagenome | biome: Polar Biome; feature: [SRF] surface water layer (ENVO:00010504); material: water (ENVO:00002006), including particulate matter (ENVO:01000060) such as... | depth 5 m | reverse complement strand
TTATTTACAAATTTGCTTTAAGCCAAGCCATCCTTCTATCAATCCAATCTTTTAAATGCTCTACTTCTTCATGATGAGTATCAAAATATACTGGATTTGGCCATACATATTGACCTAATATTGGCCAAATTTCAAAGTTTTTCTTTTGAGATTTTTCTAAGTATTTTTCAAATGAGTCTATTTTGGAAAATAGTTCACTCATATTACTTTCGTAATAACCGAATCTATCTACAATTAGATTATGGAAGTATGGATCCTTGAAAAGAAATTTATACCACAAATTGTCTTTTACCCAAAAACCTTCAGGATTTGTAGGATCAGCGTAATCTATATTTCCATAAGCTAGATCAAAATCCCATAGCGGGCCCATCTTAATTTTTTCGCCAGGAACGTAATTAAAGTATATACTTGAATAATGTTTTGAATCCACGTTCTTAGAAATCTCACTTATTAAAAACCAATCTACAAAACTAGGTAGATCTATAAATGTCTTATAATCTGTAAAATTACCTTCATTGATTAGTTTTAAAGCAGATTCGAAGGCAATAACATGATCTTTGATTAAATTAAACTTATCGGAATCAACTTCCAAGCTAGGCTCTTTAATATTAAAGAGATTCTCAGGATATTGTTCCCACATTGATGTTTTAAAAATAACATCTTCTTCATCAACTCGATTATCTTGATCTATTTCAATAAGGTAGCCATCATCTCCAATGTTAACTCGGTTTTTTGACTCCTCAACCTTTTGACCAATTAAATACGTTCCTGCATGCACATTGTTTATAAAAACTTCAGTGTATTCAGCTCTTGGAACGTAGTCAAATCGACTAATCTTACCCATTTCACGAGTTATCTTGTTTCTTATCATTGATTTATCAGATAGTTCAGCTAATAACACCCATTTTTTATCTTCTGGTATATTTAAAACTTCTGTTTTGTCACCAAACTTTATCTGATAGGGTTTTTTTCCCCAAATACCACCTTGCCACCAAGTTGAATTTCCACGACCTTTAATTTTCATTTCAGTTTCATCAAGATCTGAATAGTCTTCACCACCTAAAATTGAAACAGTTCCATTAACATATTCTTCTTTAGAATCTATAGAAATTCCATCAGTATTTATATACAACAATGGCAATCCTGTAAATTGTTTTGGATTGTAAAATTCAGCTCTAAGTGATTTGGCCATATCAACAGTTATTTCAACTGGATTTTTGAATGACAATAAATCCCCAGACCATTTCAAAAATAACCATCCATCTTCTGGAATGGCAGTAAGTTCTACAACAGTTCCACTAATATAATCGTTGGAAAAACCTGGTTTAATAATTTTTTCTTCAACCCTTCCTTGGCCTTCAATTTCAATATTAAGAGAATATTTTTTTTGTTTAAAAATAGCAGTGATTTTTTTTGGACCGTTGATAGTGATTTCTTTTTTGTTTTCAGTGCCGGTTAGATCCCCTTTCCATTCTTGAAAATCCCATCCAATTGCAGGTTTGGCTGAAAGTTCAATTATAGTCCCAATATTGTAATCTGTTGAAATACCAGATTTAATGATTTTCTTATCTACTTCGCCTTCGCCTTCTATAACTATTTCTAAAGCATATGTTTTTTTTGTAAAAAGTGCCGTTACCGATTTGTCAGAATCCATAACAAAACTTGTTGAAGTTTTTGATCCAGACAAGCCAGAGCCAGTCCATGAAAAAAAGTTGTAATTAGCAGATGGTATAGCGTTTAGAGTAACGGTTTCTCCTTCTTCAAATTGATTTCCAGAAGAACTTATCGTACCGCCATCAATAGGGTTTAATGAAGTAGTGAGAGTGTATAATACGGGGTCTTTTGAACAGGAAATTGTAATTAAAACGAGAAAATAAGAAAGAATTTTTTTCATTAAAAATATTTGAATTGGAAATATAATTTACAAATATAAAAAATATCATGTCTTTGTTTACCTTTATTTAATACTACTAAATTTGTTGTAAATTACTTTAATGAAGAAATTTTTGTTTATCTCGTTAGCTTTATTTTCTTGTTCTATTACAAACAAATCTTCAGATGGGTTGGAAACAATTAAACCTATAATTTTTATAGACGGAATAAACTCTTCAAAAAAACAAATGGAATCTTTAAACAAAAACGACATCGAAAGTGTTTCAGTATTTAAGGATTCGATAGCTATTGCAATTTATGGTTTAAAAGCAAAAGGCGGGGTAATTCTAATAAAGACCAAGTCAATAAATAACTGATTTTATTGCTAATAACTTATTTTTTTAAACAATCAAGAATCAATGAAATAATATAGATTAGTAAACCATAAATCGTGCAAATCAAGGCTACACGCAGTCCTTTTGCAAATACTGCTGGAGAAGCATCACCAACTTCTTGAATTATTATAAATGCTGAGTATATCCCCATAAATGCACCTAACACTCCTACTGAAAGCGATAATTTTCCTAATAATTTTAATGAAATTTAATCATTTATAAAATAGGAAAAAATTTAAATTATCTATTGTCATATTACCAAAGTTTTGATGGGTATATTTTTTGTTTTCTTAAAAGTTCAATTTCTTTCTGAACTATTTTTTTATCTTCTTTATACGTAACTCCAAACCATTTTGCAGTTGAATTCAACACTTTTACTGAAGCTTTTTTAGATTTTATCATTTCACTAACTATTAATGTAATAAAGAATTCAGCTTTTAAATTATTTTTATTTTTTACATAAAATTCTTTAAAAAGTGCATTTCCAAATTCAAAACATTTTGGAGTAAATCCCCAAAAATTCATAGACACTACTGTATCTCCAGATATTGAAATAAAATTCCCATCTTCATCTTTTCGAAAAAAATTTCCGTTTACTTTTTCTATGTGAGTAAACTCTGTTAATTCAGTTAAATAGCCATCCCTATTAACTTGACATTCTCCTCTTGAAACAAAACCATGGTCCGAAACTGTATTTTTTAACAAATAAGCCATGGTACTAAAATCATACGAATCTTTGTTTGTTTCTCTTAATTTTTTAGCCATCATTTCGAAAGCTTCTTTTCCATAAAAATCATCAGCATTAATAATAGCGAAATTTTCATTTACGACATCTTTTGCCGTCATCATTGCATGTCCAGTTCCCCAAGGTTTTGTTCTTTTTGAATTTTGATATTCATTTGGAATATCATCAATTTCTTGAAAAACATACGCGACTTCTGCTTTTCCAATAAATTTTTTATTAAAATTTTCTTTAAATTCATTTTCGAAACTTTTTCTAATAATAAATACAATTTTTCCAAACCCAGCTTGCAAGGCATCGTATATTGAAAAATCCATAATAGTGGATCCTTCAGATGTAAATACATCTAACTGTTTTAGACCTCCATAGCGGCTACCTTTCCCGGCAGCTAATATTAATAGTGTAGGTTTTATATCACTAATTGCTTGCATATTTTTTATAGGATTTGTCATTTTAAAAAATTCCTTTTGATATTTTAACTTTAGAAACATCAATTGCACCTGCGTTTAGAATTGATTTCATGATTTTTTTTTCATTTTTAATATTTGAAACAACAACAATTGATCCTCCACAGCCAGATCCAATAATCTTTGATCCATATGCTCCAGCTAAATTTGCTGCATCAATCATTTTATCAATTACAGGAACAGTAATCTTAAGTTTATTTTTCAAAATACTGTGGTGTGAATTCATTAACTCTCCCAATAGCCTAATGTTTGTTTTTGAATTTTCTATTTCTTTTAAAGCTTTTAAAGTAATATGATGATTTTCTACTGCAGCTTTAAAATAAGTAAATGATTCATTATCTAATAATCCAGAATAACTTTCAACTTCTTCGTTTGTACATTTTAAAATATCAAATTTTGAATTTATCTTTTGAACTTTTCTTATAGCACCAATAGCCTTATATTTCAATTCTTTCAATACTCCATCTGTATTTTTTTCGATTCCAGAATTTGCAATTATAAAACTATCAAATCCAATATCAATCACTTTATATGAAAACCTAGAGCCTGTTTCTAAAAATATTGTATTACCTAAAGCAATGGAATATTGATCCATTTTACCTCCAGATCCTCCTTGTTCAATTACTTCTGATTTGTATGCTATTTCAGCGATCAATTCATTATTGACAGTTCTATTAATTCCAAAAGCTTTAATAAAAAAATTAACTAAACAAACTGTTAAGGCAGATGAGCTAGAAATACCTGCATTTATATAAATATCACTATGTATATTTATATCCATACCCAAATTAATATAACAACCAAAAGCTCGTAATGTTTTAATTACGGCTCTTATATGGTCTCCTTTTTTTATAACTTTTAAATCTTCATTAATATTAATACTTATTATTTTTTTTAAATCATTTAAATTAAAGTGTAATAAAAAATCAGAATTAAACTCTCCATCTATTGTCATGTATTTATTTATAGCGCATGCAATTACGGGAAGTCCTAAATAATCTTGATGATCTCCAAAGAGACAAATTCTAGCTGGAGCTTTTGCAATAATTTTATTTTTCAATTCCATTCTTATTTAAGTCAACAAAAATAACTTTGTATTTTTATCATCAATTTAAGATTTAAATATTCGTGAAACAAAGAATAAAAGATGTTTCCACTTATATCAGTTTAATTACGCAAAGGTTACAAACAGTCCTCAAAACTAGTATTTGCAAACGACCTGATTGTTAAGTTAATTGTTATATTTATTATTATGAAAAAGTTAATCCTATTATTACTTTTTATTCCACTTATTTCATTTTCACAAGCTTTAGAGAAACATCAAATACAATCTGTAGTTGAAACTTTTTTTAAAGGCTTTCACGAAAAGGATTCTACTGTAATCAATTCTGTTTTAAATAACTCTTTTAATTTAAACTCTATTTCCTATAAAGAAAATAATGCTGTTTTAAAAAGCTACATTGGGGATACATTTATTTCTGCAGTTATTTCAAGAAATGACAATCCAGTATGGACAGAAAAACTTATGTCTTTCGAAATTAAAATTGATGGGCCTCTTGCTAATGCTTGGGTTGAATATGAGTTTTGGCTTGATGGTAAATTAAGTCATTGTGGAGTTAATTCCATTCACCTAATTAAAGAAAAAAATGGATGGAAAATTTTTAATATTACCGATTCAAGAAGATTTAATTGTCAATCTTAAAATACTAAATTTTTATGAAAGAAAAATGGAATAAATTACATGTTATGTTAAAAATTGGACTGATAACAGCAATTGTTGGGATTAGTCCATTACTAATCATTGTTGGACTTGATAAACTTGAATTTATTGAGGCTGGAAACGCCATAGGGCCAGGTATTTTAGCGTTCATTACTTTTTGGCCATCTATTTTATTAATTATAATTGGTTCCATTTTAACACTAATCAAAAGAAGAAAAGCTAAAATATTATTGAAAAAAAGTTAATATCTTAATAATTGAATGATCTTGTTAAAAGTTTATTTTTCCCACATTTGACTTCTTATGCTTAAAGACGCAGATATTATGTCTATTCTACTTATAATACCTACAATTTTATCAGAAATTATTACTGGAAATCTTTTTCTATTTAACTTTAAAAACATTGAGGCGGCTTCAAAAATCGTTATTTCTGGCGAAATATAATCTACTGATTTTGTCATATACTTAGAAATATTAGTTTTTAAAATTGGCATGTTATAATATTGACTATCTACAATATTTTTCATTATATCACTTTCAGAAATTATGCCAACTACTCTTCCTGATTTATTAAGTACCGGAGCTCCAGATATTTTTTTATCTAACAGCTCACGCATTACATCATAAATACAATCAGATTTAAGGAAAGTCGTAATATCTTTACTCATATAATCTTTTACTAGTATATTTTGTACGACTTTTTTTAATTCTGTGTTTAAAGGTTCTTTGAAATTTTTTATTGCCATCGATTATAATTTACAAAATAAAAATTAATTAATCAAAAAGATGTAAAACTTGTTACTTAAGGTTTTTATAAAATCAATTAACAAGTAATAGATTCTTCTAATTTTTTAAACTGATTTCGAAACGTAAATAATTTATTAAAAAAATATATATAATATTTTTGATATAAAATAAATATTTGTGTGAAAGAATGAAAAAATTAGTAATAACTGTAATAATTCTATTTATTTTATATTTATGGGCAGAACTTGGAGTTGGTATCTTTTTTCAAAATAGCTGGGGAGGAAATTAGAGCCACATCTACTCTGACTAAATTATTTAATTAAAATAAAAACTTAATAAAACTTTATAATATAATGTCAGACTTAAAGCTAATTTCCTTGTTATTAATGTCCTTGTTCTATTTTGTTGCTGGGATCAGTCATTTTCGTAAACCAAAATTCTTTATAAGCATTACTCCAGAATGGGTTCCTTTTCCTAAATCAATCAACTTAATTACAGGAATAATTGAAATAATCTTAAGCATAGGGCTCCTTTTTAGTTATTCAAGAAATTATGCGGTTTTAGGATTAATCGCTTTACTAATTGCTGTTTTTCCTGCTAACATATATCATTTTAGAAAAGCAAAGAAGAAGAAAAAACACATAACCTCCACTCTACTTAGACTTCCAGTTCAAGTTGTTTTAATTTATTGGGCTTACATATATTTAAAATAATATAACTTGTTTCTGTATTTATTAATTTAAAATCTTTTACCAATTGAAACACCTGCTCTAATAGTTCCTGCTGATCTACTGCTATTGTTTTCGTCTGATTCAGAATTTAATAAATTTCTGCCAACTCCAAATAAAAGTTCAAAAGTAAACCCTTTTCTATTGATCCATTTTCTTCCAACAGCTAAGCCTGGTGCTACATCAAAATAACTTAAAGTTTTATTACTCGGGTTTTGATCATAAAAATCATTGAATTTTTTATATTTTCCAGATGAAAATTTTGCAAAAATTTCTGCAAACATTCCATGACCACCAAAATCTTCTGATTGTAAAAAATAAAACCTGTAATATGGTGTTAAAGCAAGTTTATCACTGTAGACATCTCCTATGGTATCTTCACCACCTAAATTTAAAAAAAGAGTAGCTCCATACCCAGAAGTTGAATTATTTATTTTTTCAAACCCAACAGTCAATGCTGGAAAAATTAAGAAATCTAAGAAATCTACTCTTAACTCATATTGTCCTAATGAACTTGTGAACTCTTCAATTTGTTTATCTGATTTAATCACAATTACCTCATTAGTATTGTTTTGTGACATTAGTATTGTAGGAACAATAAACAATATTAAAAAAATATTCCTCATAATTATATTGGTTTAGTATTAATAATTTACAATCTCAAATATAACATTCTTAAAATGAATGCTGATTCTAAATTCATGCTGCTTAATTTAATTACAATTAGATTGGTATTTATCCCAGTTTTTATTTGTTGAAGAATTTGGAAAATAATAACATGTTTGGTTGCCGTTAGAGAAAGTTAAATTTTTCCAAAAACCAGTGGGAATATGCACTCCTGTAGACCTGACTTCATGATCGGCAGCAAAAACTAATTCGATTTTTACTTTAATATTACCGCTAACTGACCAATCTCTAACCTGCTGTTCTAACTGAGCCCACTCTCCTCTATTTAAATTATCAATCTGCATTGTGCAATTTATAAATGAAAATGTTTTATTTAGATTTTCTTCTGAATCGCTAAAAGTTGCTGCAGGTGCTAAATGACCTTTGTCCCATTCATTTTTATAATAATCATCATCATTGGAAGTAAACACCCCTTTTTCTAAATAAAAATCTTTATTTCCTCTATCTACATTTTTAGGCCTATTGGAAACAGTATATTCAACCCAATTAGGTTGTTCATAAATTTCATTATAGGATACTTTATATATTCCTTTATCAATCATTACCGTATCTCTTGGGCCTGAAAAAGGCCCATCATTTTCATCACTTCCACATGAAAAAAGAAATAAAAATAATAAACCGAATTTTTTAATCATTAAATAAAAATTAAATAATGTGTTAAAGTTATTAAATTGCATCTAAATGAAAAAATGGATAAATAACATTGGCCCTGGACCATTAATAGCTGCTGCTTTCATTGGACCAGGAACCGTTACTTTATGTAGTATTGCTGGACTTAATTTTGGGTTTTCTCTTTTATGGACTCTAGCTCTTTCAGTATTAGCTACTATAGTACTTCAGGAAATGTCTGCTCGACTTGGAATTATTTCTAAAAAGGGTCTTTCAGAAGTTATTAGAGATGAAATAAAAAGTCCAATTCTTAAAAAAATTATAATAACATTAATTTTATCAGCTATTGTAATTGGAAATGCTGCCTATGAAGCTGGAAATATAAGCGGAGGAGTTTTGGGATTAGAAGCTGTTTTTGGAGAGAAGAACATCAATATATTTAATGTTAATATCAATTTTTACAGTATAATATTAGGCCTAATAGCTTTTAGTTTATTATTTATTGGAAATTATAAAATTTTAGAAAAATCCCTCATATTTCTTGTAATAATTATGAGTGTTTCCTTTATAGTGACTGCGATAATAACTAAACCAGATATTACCGAATTATTAAGAGGATTATTTGTTCCTAATTTTCCTAAGGGAAGTATATTAATTATAATTGGATTAATCGGCACAACAGTAGTTCCATACAATCTTTTTCTCCATGCTTCTTTGGTTAAAGAAAAATGGAATAATGTTAGTGATTTAAAGTTTGCCAGAAATGATACAATAATTGCAATAGTTCTTGGAGGAATAGTTTCTATGTGTATAGTGATATCCAGTGCATCTTTAAATATTGAAAGTATTAACAATGCTGCTGATTTAGCAAAAGGAATTGAACCACTTTATGGAGTTAACTCTAAATATATATTAGCTATTGGTTTGTTTTCTGCCGGAATAACCAGTGCAATAACCGCTCCCCTAGCAGCTTCTTATGTAGCAGCTGGATGCTTAGGCTGGTCTTTGAAATTGAAAAGCTTAAAGTTTAGGGGTGTTTGGATGTTTATCTTATTAGCTGGAGTCTTTTCTTCTTCTTCAGGTTTTAAGTCAATAGAGATTATCAAATTTGCTCAAGTTACTAATGGAATTTTACTTCCAGTTATTGCAGGATTCTTAATATGGATAGTAAACAAGGAGTCTGTTTTAGGGAAATACAAAAATTCTAAGTGGCAGAATTTAATTGGAATTATCATTCTAGTTGTTACAATATTTCTAGGGTTGAAAAGTATTTTAAAGGTTTTACAAATATTATAATGAAACAGTTAAGATTAGATATTAATGCTGATGTTGGTGAAGGAATTGGAAACGAAAAAGAACTGTTCCCCTTAATTTCTTCTTGTAATATAGCCTGTGGGGGACATGCTGGAAATCAAGAAAGTATGATTTCAGTTGTAAGATTAGCAAAAGAATATAATCTAAAAATTGGAGCACACCCTTCTTTTCCAGATAGAGAAAATTTTGGAAGAAAAATATTAAAAATAGATAGAAATAACTTATTGAATTCTCTTATAAGTCAAATAGAATCTTTGCAAAAAATATTAAACAAAGAAAGCGTAAAGTTAAATCACATAAAACCACACGGAGCACTTTATAATCTTGCAGCAAACGATAAAAAAACAGCTAATATTATAATTGATTTAGCAAAAGAAATTAAAACAAAATTATATGTACCCTATAGTTCACTTATTTCTAATATGGCTAAAAAAGAGGGAGTAAAAATATGTAACGAACTATTTATAGACAGAAATTACAACTCTGATCTAACTTTGTTATCTAGAGAGAGTCCATATGCTATAATAAATAATTCAGAAAAAATGTTTGAGCATGTAAATAAAATGATTACTAATAAAATAATTACATCAATTGATAATAAAAATATTCCTATTGAATTTGATACTTTGTGTATTCATGGAGACAGTCCAGGTGCTATTGAGCTAATAAAGGATTTACATTTGAAACTATACAATATTGGAATAAAAATTATATAGACTTTGAAATCATACGATTTAAAATACAAAAGGTTTGGAGGGAATTCTATTTTAATAGAATGGCCACCTACAATAGATGACAGTATTTTAAAAAATATTTTACTATTTAAATCTTATATCGATAAAAAATATGTTAATCTAAAAATTTACACAAAAACATCTTACAATTCTTTGCTAGTAACCTACCCTAATGAAATTAATGAAATTATTAAAGTTTTAGAATTAAGAAGCCTATACAAGAATCTTGAACCGTTAAAAAAACAAAGTTTTAACAAATGGGAAATTCCTGTTTGTTATGACATTGACTTTGGAAAAGATTTAATGTTTTTAAGAAAAAAATTATCGCTTGAAATTGAAGAAATAATCTCAATACACATTTCAAAAGAATACAGAGTATTCAATTTAGGTTTTCTTCCTGGTTTTTTATATTTAGGCGGAATGGATAAAAGAATTCATTATCCTCGTAAAAATAGTCCCAGTCTTGATATTGAAAAAGGGTCGGTAGGGATTGGAGGGTTTCAAACTGGAATATATCCAAATCAAAGTCCTGGTGGATGGAATATTATTGGAAAAACTCCAATTAATCTATTTGATATAGAAATGACCTCTCCATGTTTCATTAAAGCTGGTGATAAGGTAAAATTCGTGTCAATATCAAAGAAAGAATATGGATTAATCCTTATTCAAATACAGTCAAATATATATGAACTTAAAAAAACTGTATTCAATGATTGAGGTAATTAAATCAGGTTTATATACATCAATTCAAGACAAGGGTAGATTTGGATTTGAAAATTATGGAGTGCCTATTTCTGGATCTATGGACCAATTTTCATCTTTATTAGCTAATAAGTTGTTAAATAATAATGAAAATGATGCTGTTATGGAAATTACAATGACAGGGCCTGTGTTAAAGTTTCATAAAATGACAAAAATAAGTATCACTGGAGCAGACATTAGTCCTTCTCTAAATAATTACCCTATAAAATTAAACACTTCACATTCTATTAATAAAGATGATATTTTGTCTTTTGGAAAACTTAAATATGGATTACGTTGTTACTTAAGTGTTTCCGGTGGATTTTTAACAAAAAAAGTTTTGAATAGTAGAAGCATGTATCCGAATATCACGAAATCCTTTAGAATTGCTAAAGGAGAACATTTAAAAATAAATTCAATAAAATATTTAAAAACAAGATTGTCCATGTCAAAAATTGATTATTTAGATCATTTTAAAAGCAACGAAATAAACGTTTATAAAGGACCTGAATTTGATAAATTATCTCAAAAACAAAATCTTGATATTTTTAATAAAAACTTTTCCATTTCAAACAATAATAATAGAATGGCTTTTCAGCTGAATGAAAGTGTTGAAAATCAATTAAAACCAATAATAACATCCTTAGTGATGCAAGGTACAGTTCAACTAACTCCATCAGGAAATATATTAATTTTAATGAGAGACAATCAAACATGCGGAGGGTATCCTAGAATATTGCAGTTGAATGAAAATTCTATAAATAAGCTGTCTCAAAAGTATATGAATAATAAGATTCGGTTTAAGTTAGTTGAATAAAAAAATATTTATAACATTCTACAGAGATTGTTTTATAAGTTTTAAATTAATAACTTGTATGATCATTTTAAAACATATTTATGAAAAAAATTGTATTATTATTTAGTCTATTTGGACTACTAGTTTCATGTGCTGACACTAAACCATGCGATGTACCTACAAATGGTTTTATCACAGGAACTGGACAAACAGTTATGATGGGTAGCGAAGCAACTATTGATGTTTTTAAAAAAATAGATAAAGCTTGGTTAGACAGAGATTACGAAACATTAAAAGCTCATATTTCAGATGATGGAATATACAGACATGCTGATGGAAACATTTCCAATAACTCAGAAGAGTTTATAGCTTTTATTGAAAAAGATTATCAAGATACATTAGAAAATGGTGGAAACTGGGGATGGACAACTAGTTTTGCTTTTTCTGTAAAACCTAGCACTTCTGATGATCCTGAAGTAACTAACACAAATGGTGAGTGGGTATGTGCTAGATTTACATCTGAAACTACTGTTTATGATGAATGGTATCAAATTATTGATGGAAAATTGGTTGACTGGACTTCATCTAAAAGAGAATTAGTTAAATAATTATTTTGAAATTTTAGATATAAAAAAAGCCCTAATTAATTAGGGCTTTTTTTATATCTAAAATTATTTAAAATGAAGTTTTGATATTTTTCCATTTCCAGCTGCATAAGCAATTGAGTCATTATAAAATCTAAATGAATAGTAGCCTTCACTGCTTAGGTTTGTCCATGAATCACCTGCGTCGCTAGAATAATCAATACCATCAAAACCTAATGAAACAAGACCTAAACCCTTAGAGTTAGGTACATATTGAACGCAACTTCGATAACCTGGATTTTCATTTTCTGCAACTACATTCCATGTCAACCCTCCATCACTTGTTCTAATTTTATTTTTAGAATTAATTAAGGGTTTTGTGTAATCTCCGCCAATAGCAAAACCATTATTCTTATCATAAAAATCAATACTAAAAATTCCAGTAGTTGTCTCTCCTTGAATAATTGGTGTTTCTATTACTATCCAGTCTAATCCTTTATTTTTAGAATAATAAATTCTACTGTTAATCCCTCCACTTGCCAGCCAAGTTTTATCTCCAATAATTGTAATATTCGTGTCACTAGCTGCAAAAAAACCTTCATTATCTTTTATACTATTTAGTTTATTACAATCAACCTTATTCCAAATATTTCCACCATCTCTTGTTATTAAAATATTTATACAGTTATCTGTAAAATCACCAACAACTATTCCTTCCTTATCATTCCAAAAATGCATTGAATCATAAAAAACTTTCTCATGGTTTTCTCTGTAAACAACTTTTCCATCTTTAAAAATAAGAGCTGGATTTGCAATAGAAATTGCAAAAACATGATCCTTAGTAATTGCTAGAGATCTAAAATTAGGATATTCGATTGAATCTTCAGTAGAACTGTATTGTTCTTGCTTTATTAATTTAGGAGAATTGATGTCAAATGAATAAATTGCTCCTGTTGAACTAGCATTATATATCTTGTTATTTTTGATTTCAATTGCTCTTATATTTATTGTTGAGTCTAGTAGAACATGATTAATTTCTAAACTGGTAAAAGGCTTAGTTTTATTTAAATTAGAATCGTTACAACCAATTAATAAAATAATTAAACTGGGTAAAAAAAAGAGTTTAAAAAGAAGTGGTTTATAATACATAAATATTAAAATTGTATAATTAAATTTATAACAATTAAAGTTATATTAAATTATAAAATATAATCATGATCGTAAAAGATGCAAACAATAACGAATTGAAAGACGGGGATACGGTAAAACTTGTTAAGGATTTAAAATTAAAAGGAACCTCCACTACTCTAAAAAGGGGAACAATAGTAAAAAATATTAGACTTACAGACATTGAAAATGAAATTGATTGTAGAGTAAACAAAATGAGTATTGTACTTAAAACAGAATTTGTAAAAAAATAATACTAATTGACATGAAAAAAATAATCCTCACATTAATTTCTATAATATTATTATATTCTTGTTCTAATAACCCATTGAAACCTAGAATTGCCATAGCTGGTCTAGCTATTGAGTCTAGTACATTCTCACCTGCTTTTACTAATGAAGAAGGTTTTAAATCTAGAGTTGGAGAAGATGTTTTTTCATATTATCCGTTTTTACAAAAAGACTCTATAAATAGAGCTCGTGCTCAGTGGATTCCTACTTTAAGAGGTCATGCTCTTCCAGGCGGAATAGTGACTAGAGAAGCTTATGAAGCCTTAGTTCAAAAAACGTTGAAAATGTTAGAAGAAAATTTACCTTACGACGGTTTGTTTTTTGATATTCATGGAGCCATGAGCGTTGTGGGACTTGATGATCCTGAAGGTGATTTTATAAAAAGAATTAGAGGTGTTGTGGGCTATAGCACCTTAATTTCAACTTCCATGGACCTACATGGTAATGTGTCCTATGACTTAACAAAAGAAACAGATTTAATCACTTGTTATCGAATGGCTCCTCATGAAGATGCCATAGAATCCAAAAAAAGAGCAGTTGAAAACTTACTTGAAAGACTAGAAAACGGAAAGGGAAAACCACTTTATAAAGCTAGAATTGAAGTCCCTATACTATTGCCTGGCGAAAAAACTAGTACCAGAATTGAACCTGGTAAAAGTCTTTATGAAAAAGTTGAGCCTACTTCCAAAAACAAGGGGGTTATTGACGCAGCAATATGGATTGGGTATGCTTGGGCAGATGAACCTAGGAATCATGGAGTTGTGGTTGTTACAGGTGATGATAAAGAATCCGTTAATAAATCTGCTGAATACTTAGCCAGAAGCTTCTGGGAAGTTAGAAATCAATTTGAATTTGTTGCTCCCGTTGGTACTTTAAAAGAAAGTTTGGACTTAGCTATAAACAGTGAGACAAAGCCTTTTATCATAAGTGATATGGGAGATAATCCCACTGCAGGAGGTGCTGGTGATGTAACATGGACACTAAATGAGTTGTTAAAAAGAAATGAATTTAAAAATCCTGATGGGCCTTCTTTAATATATGCTTCTATTCCTGGACCAAAACTAATAGAAAAAGCAGTTAATCTTAAAGTCGGTTCTTACATTGAAGCTCTTGTGGGAGCTGAAGTTGACAACCGCTATGCTGATCCAATAAATTTAAAAGGAATCATACAATCAATAAAATATGGCGATAAACATGCTGAAACAGAGATAGTTGTTAAAACAGGAAGTATTTCAGTAATAGTTACAAAAAAAAGAAAGCCATATCATTATGAAAAAGATTTCACAGATCTAAATCTAAACCCACGTGAGTCTGATATTCTCATTGTAAAAATAGGATACTTGGTTCCTGAGCTATATGACATTAATAAAGGGTGGATTATGGCACTAACTCCAGGAGGAGTTGATCAAGATCTTAGTAGACTAGGTTATAAAAGAATCAAAAGACCTATGTTTCCACTTGATAATTTTATTAAAGAGCCTGATTTAAGTTCTCAACTAGTCCCAACTTCTCAATGATTTTATTTTTTAGATAAAACAGAAAATAAAAATTCCTGTGTGGTGTTAAAAGGAGTTGGATGATTCGAAAGCTGATGGTTCAATAAAGTAAAGTGTTTATCAAAAACATCCCTTACAGATTTTTCATTATATCTAGAGACTTCAAGTCCACTACATTTTAAAGGGCCATCGATTGAGAATGTTCCTAAAACAATTTTACCATTGTTATTTAATGAGGAATTAGCTAAATCTACATAGTTACTTATTTGGATTGGGTCCTTTAAAAAATGAAATGCAGCTCTATCGTGCCATAAATCATACTTTTTTTTAGGTTTAAAATCATTAATATCAGATACAATCCAGTTAATCATGCTGGACTTTAACCCTAATCTATTTTGTGCTTTTTCTATAGATTTTTTAGAAATATCTAAAACATCAATATTTTTAAAACCTAAATCCAGTAAATTATCTACTAGCCTACTCTCTCCAGCACCAATGTCAATAATTTTAGAATTTAAATTTAAATTCAAAGATTTTATGTGTTCTAAGGAAATATTTGGAACTTTTTGATACCAACTTACCTCATTTTCATTCTTTTTATTATACACGTTTTCCCAATGAAGTTCCATTTTATTTTCCATAATTTTTAAAATTATGAATAAAAAAACAGATATATCGCATAATTTAACCTAAATTCGCTGGAAATTTAATAAATAATATAATATGAAAAATGGAATTGTAAAATTCTTCAACGGATCAAAAGGTTATGGTTTTATCAAAGAAGACGGTATTGAAAAAGATCATTTTGTTCACGTTTCAGGGCTAATTGACAGAATCGATGAAAACGATAAAGTTGAGTTTGAACTAGAAGAAGGTCCAAAAGGATTAAGTGCTATCAACGTTAAGAAAATAGACTAATTTTTTTAAGAAGCACCGGTTTAGTTATTTAACTCAAGAGATTTAAATAGCAAAAAATTATACGACTATTTCTGTTAAAAGAAATAGTCGTTTTTTTTATGACTAATTTGTTTCAATCTTTTTGGTTACCAAATAAATTCCTACAAAAATCAAAAGCATTCCAAAAACATTTACTAAAGTCAAAGTATCACTTTTTGTACCAACGGCATAAACAATCCCTACTATAGGCTGTAAATAAATAAATGAACTTACGGATGAGGCTGTTAAGTTTTTTAAGGCATATGCATTTAATAAATAAGTAAAGAAAGTAGTTCCAATAACTACATACACAATTGGAAGAATAGCATCATAAAAAGGAAGTGTTGTGAAATTAATATTGGCAAAATCATTATAAGTTATAGGGAGATTTATTATAAAACCTAAAGTAAATAGCCATTTAAGTAAAGTAATAAGGTCATATTTTGCAACCAATGGTTTAATAAGGACTAAATACAATCCGTAAGAAGCAGAATTTAAAATGAATAAAGAATTTCCTAAAGGAATATTTGGGGCATTCATACCAGATTTTACACTATAAAGAACCAATATCAACGCTCCAATAAAACCAGCTATAATTCCAACAGCTTTCATTACTCTAATCTTTTCTTTTAAAATTAAAGCTGAAAAAATGAAAACTAAAATTGGAGCAAGTGTAATTAAAACAGCACTATTTACTGGTGTTGATAATTCTAATCCTTTAAAAAAAGAAAGCATGTTTATAACCATTCCAAGTAAAGAACATAGGACTAGCCTAGGCCAGTCATTTTTTTCAATTGATTTTCCTTTAAAAAACAGACTTAAAGTCCAAAACAATAATGAAGCGCCTAATACTCTTAAAAGAATAAAACCAAAAGGTTCAATATAAGTAGGCATAACATTTTTGGCAATAGTATGATTAAAACCATAAATAAGAGTTGCGCCAAATGCAGCTAAAAAACCTAAATTTCTTTTATTCAAATTTTGTTAATTTTGAATTATTAAATTCAATTAAAATTAATCTAATTAACACATAATTTTCTTAATTCATGAAAAAAATATTTTTGTTGACCACTACCATGTTATTCTTATTCATATCATGTAAAAAAAATAACTATGAGACGGTTGTAAAAGATGACAATTTCAGAAATTCTATAAAATCTGGGAACTTTGTAAAATTAAGTAATGGTTATACTTATTATGAGATAGAAAATGAAAATGTAAAAAAAACACTAGTCTTTATACATGGGTTTTCTGTTCCTTCCTATATATGGGATGAAACTTTTAATGCTGCAAAAAACAAAGGATTTAGAGTAATTAGGTTAGATTTATTTGGAAGAGGATATTCAGATAACCCAAATACTGACTATACAGATGGTTTATTCGCTAATCAGGTCATCGAACTATTAAATCATTTAGAAATCAATAAAGCTACATTCTTAGGCCTTTCTAACGGAGGAAGGGTTATTTCTAAATTAGCTTATTTAAAACCAAACTTAGTTGAGAAGTTAATTTATGTTTCAGCATCGAGTTTTTATAATAGTTCAAACTCATCTGACAAAAATGTTTCTAAAAAAGAAATTCAAGATTTTATAATCACAAATTACCCAACCATATCAAAGGGTCAATTGAATGATTTTAAATATCCTGAAAACTATCCAAACTGGGAAGGTAGGTACGAAGAACTTTTAAAATATAAAGGTTTTGCAAGAGCCTTAATTTCTACAAGAAAAAATCATGTTAATCTAAATAAGGAAAATTTATTAATTACTGAAATTGATCTACCCGTATATACTGTTTGGGGTGACAGCGATTCTGCTGTTGTTTACAATGATTTTAAAGAAAATCTAAACAAAGTTCTACCAAATAGATTTGAATATTTTGTTCCTAAATCAGGACATCTTCCAAACATAGAAAACAAAGAAAATTTTGAAAACTACCTTTTTAATACAGTTTTAAAGGAAATTAAATAAATAACTTATTGGAGGGCATAAATATTACGTAGAAAAAGTTTGAAGAGGTTAGAAAATTAGTAATTATAAAGTGATGTGGATATCTTTTTTAAAAGAACTTATTATAGGAGAAGCTGTTATTTATTATTTTTTTACTTTTTGATCTTCATCACTAAACAAGGAAGGTTCATTTCTTTTTATTAAATATCCGTTTTTCCTTACATGATCTGGAAAATTATATTCATGAATGTAAATTCCTAATTCACTTTCCAACCAATCGGCTATTAAATGTCTATGACAAAATTTAGTTTTCCCACATTGACACATGATAATAGGCTCGTGACCGCCGGTTAAAGAATTCAAATGTTTTAATACATTTTTTGGATCTAATTCATTTAACTGTTCTTTATAGGCAACAATAAATTTGCCCTCATTAATTGTTTTGTTTTCAAGTTTTTCAAGTATTTTCCAATTAGGCGCTAAAGCTTTGTATTCAAATCTTACTTGATCAAAATTCGAAGGATAAAGAGAGATAGAAACTACTCCTTCTAAATCGTGTTTATTTAATATTTTAAAATTTGATGTTCTGATAAAAATAATTTATTTGGTATTATTAATGATTTAAAAATCAACTTTTTAAAGTTATAATATAATAAATATATAAAAATATTCCATAATCATTGTTTTATAAATGTACCTGTCATTGTTAGTCTTGAAAACAGGAATTGTCTAAATTGTTAACAAAATATTTACATAAAAACTTTTAATATTAACTTTAATTTAACATATTTGTATGTAATCAAAAATTTTATATATGAAAAAACTAAACTTTTTCCTGACATTATCTCTTATGATGGTGTCTGTATGGGGTTTTGCACAGAACGTTATTACTGGAAATGTTTCAGATGATAACAGTCTTGCTCTACCTGGCGCAACTGTATTGGTAAAAGGCACCTCAAATGGTGTAACTACTGATTTTGATGGTAATTATTCTATCTCAGCTAGTGTTGGAGATGTTTTGGTCTTTAGTTACGTTGGATTTGATAGCAAGTCAATTACTGTAGGTAACTCCTCAAAAATAAATGTTTCTCTTTCCTCAAGCAATGAACTTGACGAGGTAGTGGTAACAGGTATTACTAGTAGAGATCGTAAAAGATTAACTAGTAGCTCTGTTGTTGTTAGCTCCGAGCTTATTGAAGGTATAGCACTTAGCTCGCCTGATCAAGCACTTCAAGGTCGTGTTGCTGGTTTAAGGGTAGCTACAACATCAGGAACTCCTGGTGCGCCACAAGAAATTAGAATTAGAGGGGAAGGTTCAATCTCTGGATCAAACTCACCTTTATTTGTAATTGATGGTGTTCCGGTAAACAATGGTTCTATTAGCCCTTTACTAACTGAAATGGGTATTTTATCTATGATTAATGCTTCTGATATTGAAAGCATTACAGTTCTTAAAGATGCTTCTGCAACTGCTCCTTATGGTGCAAGAGGATCAAATGGAGTTATTGTAATTACTACAAAAAGTGGTAGTGCTGGTGAGGTTAAATATGACTTAAATACTCAGTATGGTTTTCAAAACTATGCTTTAGACGAGCGTCCAATGTTAACAGGTAATCAAAGATTTGAACTTGGTGCAGAAACAATCGTTAATGATTTTGGCTGGAGTCAATCCGATGCTAACAACTATGTCTTAGCAAATTTTGCTGGTGCTGCAGATTGGGATGCTGGAGGAAGAATTGATGGTAACTGGGAAGAGCTTATTAAAGTTAAAGATGCTCCTTACCAATCTTATGACCTGTCAGCTTCTGGAGGATCTGCTCAAGAAAATTTCAGAATGTCTGTAGGATATAAAAATACAATAGGTACATCTGTTGGTACAGATTTTGAAAGTATAAGTGGATCTTTTACTTATAGAAGAAAATCTGGTAAAGTTGATATTATCACAAGTAACAGGGTATCTAACTCGGTTCAAAATGGTATTCATGAAGGTGGTTCTTATTTTGGAGCTCCACAAGCAAACAGAATATTTATGAGTCCATTTGCACAACCTAAAAACCCTGATGGAACATGGAACATCAATCTTCCAACTAGTGTATTTAACACACTTTATTTAGCTGAGAAAAATATTCAGCAAAATGATGGTACTAGAATGCTCTCCAATACGACAGTAAATTATAAATTCTCTGATGATATTAAGTTTAGTACTAGAGTTGCTTTAGACTATACTTTAGGTGCTTCTCATGAATACAGAAATCAATTTCACGGAGATGGAAAAGGTAGGGGTGGTTATTCTTACCAAAACACAACTAGAACACAAACTTTGGCTCTAACTAATACCTTATCATATGATAAGACTATTAATGATGTACACTTTATTTCTGCTTTAGCTCAAATGGAATGGCAAAAAAATAAAAGTACATCTAACTCATCATCAGGGTATGGTGTTGCTGCTGAAGGATTATATTATGTAGCTAGTTTTGGAACAGACCAGAGTGCTTATGGTGGATTTAGTGATTGGAAACAACTTTCTTATTTAGGGTTATTAAACTACTCTTATATGGATAAGTATATTGCTGATTTTTCATTTAAAAATGAAGGTTCTTCTAGGTTTGCTTTAGGATATAGATTCGGAAACTTCTGGTCAGCAGGACTTGCTTGGAATATTAGTAATGAAAACTTTTTATCTGATAACAAAGTAATTAACAACTTAAAGTTTAGAGCTTCAATTGGAGAAACCGGAAGTAACAGTGTTGGATTAAACGCGTACCAGTCTCTATTTGGATACGGTGCTAGTTATAATGATCAAGGTGCTGTATACCCATCTTCTTTTGGAAATTTACTATTATCATGGGAAAAACAAACACTTTATGATATAGGTATTGATTTTGGTTTATTTGATAATAGAATCACAGGTTCTGTTGGTTACTATAATAAAAACACAAATGACTTACTTCAAAGTGTTCCTTTATCAACAACTTCAGGTCACAGTGCACAAACACAAAATGTAGGTGAAGTTGAAAATAAAGGTTATGAAATCGAATTATCTGCTGATATCCTTAGACTAGGAGACTTCTCTTGGAATGTCTATGGAAATTATGCCACTAACGATAACAAGGTTTTAAAATTAGCAAAAGATGCTCAAGGAAACGATCTTAACTTAGATGGTGGATATAACAGAACAAGAGCTGGAGAAGCAATTGGCGTTTGGTATATTAGAGGTTGGGCTGGTGTAGATTCTGCTACAGGTAATCCTTTATACTATAAAGGCGGTGCGACTGATCCAAGTATGGAGATTGTAAACAGCTACAATGCTGCTGATCAGGCTGTACAAGGAGGTAGAATTCCTACTTACTCTGGTGGTATAGGTACTAGATTAAATTTCAAGAATTTTTACCTAGATGGTAACTTTTACTTCGCAGGTGGACATAAGATATTTGAAAGATGGAGCTGGTATTCTGAATCAACTAACTTACTATCCACTAGATATTACCAAGGTGCTGCCAAGTTAATGGATAGATGGCAAAAACCTGGTGATGTCACTGATGTTCCTAGAATGAGATGGAGCACAGATACTAATGGAACTGGATCCGGAACTACAACTAGATTCTTACACGATGGTGATTTTGTAAGACTAAGAGATGTAGTTATGGGATACAGTCTTCCTCAAGCAGCTGCTAACAAATTAGGTTTAGACAACGTAGGGTTTAGCGTTAGAGGACTTAACTTATTTACTTGGGTAAAAGACCCAGATTTAACTGTTGATCCTGAAGTAAGAAATAGCGGTGCGTGGGAAATATACACGCCACCATTGAAATCTATTTCATTAGGTTTAAACTTAAAATTTTAAGAATATGAAAAATATATATAAATACTTAATGTTATTTGTTGCAGTTACAGTAATTGTTTCATGTAACGAAGATGATCTAGAGCCAACATTAGCTCAAGACAAAGATTTAGCCTCTGGTATTACTTCAGCTGGCGATCTAGCCTCTGTTTTAAACTCTGCCTATGATAGAATGTCCGCAACATCTTATTATGGAAGAGATTTCATTTTAGATGGAGATGTTAGAACTGACAATGCTTATTCAAACATGAACTCGGGAAGGTTTGCTAGTTCTGGAATGAACTATACTTCTCAAGGAGCGGGACCGTGGAGTACTATTTATGGCGTAATTGCTATTACTAATATTGTAATTGGAGCAGATGCTGCTGGACTAACAGGAAGTGCAGCTCAAATAGCTCATACTCAGGGTCAAGCTTATGCTTTAAGAGCTTTAGCTCACTTTGATTTGCTTAAATCTTATGGTCAACATTTCATCACTGGTCAAGGTGGTGCTGCAAGTTTGGGAGTTCCTTATGTAAAAACATATAAAGACCCTGCAAACTTAACTCCTGCTAGAGAAACTGTAGGTTCTAATGTTGGAAATATAGCTTCAGATTTAACTACTGCAATAGCAATGATGAGTCAATCTTTAGATGGTTCATCTAGTTACATGACTGTAGCGGGTGCTTACGCTGTGTTAGCAAGAGCGGCTTTATATGCTGGTTCTGTAGATCCAAGTTTATATGGAACTGCTGGAACTGCTGCTAAGTGGGTTATTGATAATTCAGGTAAAAGTCCGGTAAGTGCTGCAGGTTTTGCTGCATCTTATACTACAGACAATGCAAGTAACTCAGTATTTGAACTTGCTTTTTCTGGAACTGACTCAAGAGGAATCAATGGATGTGCTTATATCTTAAGAGGTACGTCTTATGGAGATGTTAGAATATTAACAGGTACTGGAGCTAATCCTGATTTGTATGATATTTTTGACGCTACAGATGTGAGATTTAGTGCTGATATGATTGGTGAAGCACAAGGATATCCTACTGTGCTAGGTAAATACCCTACTATGGATGGATCTGATAATATTACTCCAATTAGAATAGAAGAAATGCACTTAATATATGCGGAAGCAATGCTAAGAGCTGGTGATGCTGCAACTGCTTTAACATATCTTAATAACATTCCTGCTGTAAGAGGATTAGGAGCTGGTTACTATGCTTCTGCAACTCTTGACAACATTCTTTTAGAAAGAAGAAAAGAGTTCTATTTTGAAGGATTACGTTATGACGATTTATTAAGAACTGGTCAAGGCATGCCGCTAATTGACGAATTTAAACAGTTAAATGATGACCTAACGGGAACTCCTCCTTCATACGGAAGTTATAGAACTGCTTTCCCTATTGGAACAGGCGAAATGAATGCCAATCCTAACATGGTAGAAAACTACGGATACTAATATCTTAAACTAACCAAGATATATACTGACTAAACCCGCTTAATTGCGGGTTTTTTTATTTTAATAATACAGAAATGTCCAAATGAATTCAAGAGAAATAAAAAATAATTTAAGATTAATCAATGACAGTTGGCAAGTAGTTGAAAATAAACTACGAATAAACATTAACTTTTTAAATTTTAATTCTGCATTTAATTTCATGAAAGAAATTGCTAAAATAAGTGAAGAATTGAATCACCATCCGCAATGGACAAATAACTACAATAAATTAGAAATAATCTTGTGGACACATGATAAACAAGCACTAACCTCTTTAGATTTTACTCTTGCAAAGAGAATAGACGAGATACTACTTAAGTTTAAGAAAGTTTAGGAATATAAACCAAACACACAACAGCTAAAGCAAATAGAAAGGCAAAGAATACAGCACCTGCAGAAACATCTTTAATTAATCCTATTTTTTTATTGAAATCAGGGTGAATAAAATCAGCTACTTTTTCGATTGCAGAATTTAAAGATTCCGCAGTTAAAACTAAACTAATTGCTAACAAAACAAATAACCATTCAGTAATAGATAAATCAAGATAATTACCTGCTATAACAAACAATATGGCTATAAAAATCTGAGCTTGAATGGAATGCTCAGTTTTAATTAAATAATGAGCTCCCTTTAAAGAATAATAAATAGCTTTTAATCTTCCTGAAATGAATTTTATCATATCTAGTTAATCTATTATAAATATATAATTAAATTTAATAAATGTTTGACTTAATATTATATGTAATAAGTATGTCTTAATGGTATGGTTATTGATCCTATAGATTTATGAAAAAACAAATTCTTGTATTAGTAATTTTATTATTGTTTATAAATTCAAATTATTCTCAAATTAACCCAGGGAATATTGAAATTGTACGTGATAATTATGGTGTACCTCATATCTATGGTAAAACTGATGCAGAAGTGGCCTACGGCTTAGCCTGGGCTCATTCAGAAGATGATTTTAAAACAATTCAACAAGCTTATCTTGCAGGTAATGGCATACTAAGTAAATATTTGGGAATTAAGGGGGCACCTGCTGATTTTTTAACTCAATTAATAGAATCCAAAGAAACTGTTGATAAACTTTATAGCACTTTAAGCTCAGATTTTATAAAAGTTGCTGAGGGTTATGCACAGGGAATTAATAAATATGCTGAATTACATCCTAAAGAAGTTCTTGAAAAGACATTATTTCCTGTGACTGTAAAAAAGATGTTGCGATATTCATTTTTACAACTATTTATTTCAAATGAAGCAGGCAACTTAGTTAGTTCTATAGTTTCAAACAAGGTTCCTAGACCTAATCCTATTAAGGCGGAAATGAATGGGTCTAATGCCTTTGCTTTTAACTCTAATAAAACTGGTAAAAACGAAACCTATTTAGCAATAAACACTCACCAACCACTTGACGGGCCTACATCCTGGTATGAGGCTCATTTAGTAAGTGAAGAAGGTACTAATATTATTGGAGCCACGTTTGCGGGAGCTCCCACTCTGTTAATAGGAGCTACTGAAAATTTAGCATGGACTCATACAGTTAACTATCCTGATAAAGCAGATGTTTTTGAACTTGAAATGCATCCAACTAAAAAGTGGCATTACCTTGTGGATGGAAAAACTTATAAACTAGAAAAAAAACAAGCTAAATTATTTGTAAAATTCCTAGGTATTAAGTTAAAAGTAAACAGAAAATACTTTACAAGTATTTATGGTCCTACTCTAAAAAATAAAAGTGGTTTCTATTCTATAAGAACTCCTAGTTTATTTAATATAAAATCCTTAGAACAGTGGTGGAGAATGAATAAAGCTAAGTCATTTACTGAGTTTTATAATATTCTTAAAAAGAATAATCTTCCTGGTTACAATATTGGCTACGCAGATAAAAATGATACTATTTTTTACATATCAAATGGGATTATTCCTAAGAGAAATAATAATTATGACTGGAGAAAAGTAGTCCCAGGAAATACCAAGAAAACACTTTGGAATAATTACTATAAAACCGAAGATCTTCCTCAAGTTTTAAATCCAAAATCTGGATATATCTATAATGCGAATCATAGTCCTTTTAAATCTACTTCAAAAGATGAAAACCCGCTTGCTGAAAATTTTTCAAAAAATATGGGTTATGAATTATATGATAACAATAGAAGTACTAGACTTTACGACTTAATTAACTCATATGATAAAATTGATTACCAGGATTTTAAAAACATAAAGTATGATAGAACCTTACCCACTCCATTAAACTACAACTATGTTAATGTTAATGAGTTATTTGAAATGAATTCTAATGATTACCCTGAAATTTCAGACTTAATTCAAATAATTCAAAACTGGGATAGAGAAGCTAACGCGGAATCATTTGGAGCAGGAGCCTATGCTATGGTTTATTATAATTTAGGGAAATACTACCCAAAACTTAAAGAAGATAAAATTGTAAGTAAAGAAATGTTAAAAGAATGTCTTAAAGAAGTTAAATTGAAAATGATCGAATCTTTCGGAACTATTAATATTAGATTAGGAGACTATCAGAAACTGGTAAGAGGAAATAAAGAAATTTCTATATTTGGAATGCCAGACGTAATCACAGCGATGAGAGGAGTTGATTATAAGGATGGTAAAATAAAAATTACTCATGGTGAATCCTATATCGAACTAGTGAAGTTTGTAGATGGAAAGGTAGAAATTGAATCTGTTATTTCTTACGGAAGTAGTGATCACGAAGATTCCCCACATTACAATGATCAAATGGAAATGTATTCTAAATTTGAAACAAAAAAAATGACTTTTAATAAAGAGGAAATTTATAAAAATTCTAAAAAAATATACAACCCAAAGTAAATTATGAAATCCAAGATACTTTTAATTACTGTTATTATACTTTTAATAACAAGCTGTAATTCTGTTAAAAAAGAAAGTTCTAAAATCATTGAAGGTGAGATAGTTCACACAGTGTATTTTTGGTTAAATAATCCAGATGACTTAGAAGAGGTGTCTTTATTTGAAAAAGAAATAAAAAAGCTAATGAATACTAATAATTTAGCTTTAAAAATGCATTTAGGTAAACCGGCAAGTACTACTAAAAGGGGTGTTATAGATAATTCATATGATTATTGTTTGATTTTCACGTTTCCATCTTTGAAAAATCAAAGAATATATCAAGATCACCCAAGTCATTTGATTTTTATTGATAAAGCTAAGCACCTTTGGAAAAAAGTTCAGGTTTACGATTCAGCCACTCAGCCTATTTAAGAGGCTTTAAAGCCTTTAAATATATCTCTTCATAAAGTGGAACTATTTTTTTGATATCAAATTCCTGAGCCTTCTTATAGGCCCTAGTTTTAAACTCATCTAGTACTTTTGGATCTTTTAATATCGAAATTGCATAATTAGACATAGATTCGACATCGTCTTTATCTGTTAAGTAGCCTGTTTCTCCGTGAATATTAATTTCAGATAATCCTCCAGCATTTGAGGAAATAACCGGAACTTTTGAAGCCATTGCTTCAAGAGCAGCTAAACCAAAACTTTCAGCACTTGAGGGTAATAGAAAAAGGTCAGAATGACATAATTTTTTTTCTACTTGATTTGTATTTCCTAGAAATTCTACTTTTTCAAAAATTCCTAATTCCACACAAAGCTGTTCCGCCATTTCTTTTTCTGGCCCCTCGCCTATCATCACTAGTTTAGAATTGATTTCTTTCTGAATATTATTAAACACATTTATAACATGTCTGATGTTTTTAACTGGTCTAAAATTACTAACGTGAGTTATTATAAACTCATCTGAGACTTTTGGGTTTTCATCAAGACATTTTAGCTGTTGAATGTTGTATTTATTTATGTCAATAAAGTTTGGAATCACATGTATGTCTTTAGTGATTTCAAATTGATCCAAGGTGTCACTTTTAAGACTTTCTGAAACGCAAGTAACTAAATCTGATTTATTAATACTAAAGGTTACTGCTGTTTTATAAGATGGATGATTTCCAACTAGTGTGATGTCAGTTCCATGCAGTGTGGTTACAATAGGCACATTAATAGATTGATCTTTTAGCATCTTCTTTGCCATATACGCAGCATATGCATGAGGAATAGCATAGTGAACATGCATTAAATCTATAGAATTATTTTTTATCACTTCAACTAGTTTTGTTGAGAGTGCTAATTCATATGGTGCAAAATTAAAAAGAGGGTAATCAGGAACTTCAACCTTATGAAAGAACAATCCATTATTTAAGTTGTTTAACCTAACTGGCTTTTTGTAAGCAATAAAATGAACCTCATGACCATGTTCAGCTAATGACATTCCTAATTCAGTGGCAAGAACTCCACTCCCACCAAAAGTAGGGTAACAAACTATCGCAATTTTCATTCTTTATTTTTAATTAAATGATTCATAAATCACTCTTTGAATTTCTGTTCTAATATTATATTTTGACAACATCTTGTTTTCCATTGTAGGAAATGTTCGATTCGACAAAAACACATAAACTATCTTGTTTTCAGGATCTGCCCAAGTATAGGTGCCAGTAAATCCAGAATGACCAAAACTAGACATGGGAACACAACCACAAGTAGTCGAACTATCATCTAATTGAGGTTTGTCAAAACCTAATCCTCTTCTGTTACCATCATCACAATAATAACATGTGTTAAAGTTATCAATAGTTGAGTTAGAAAAAAATCTTTTACCACCATAATAACCACCTTGCAAATACATCTGCATGATTTTAGCTACATCATTAGAATTAGAAAAAAGTCCAGCATGTCCACCTATTCCACCTTGCATAGCAGCACCCATATCATGAACAAAACCTCTTAAAGTATCGTTTCTGAAATAATTATCAACTTCTGATGGAACTATTTTGTTTACAGAATAGAATTCTGTTGGATTATAAGTCGTATAATTTGCTCCTAAATCAAATAATAGTTTCTTTTTAATTTGATAGTCTAAAGAGTTATTGTACTTACTTTCTAGATAATTTTTAAAAAAATAATACGGTAAATCACTATACAAATAAGATTTTTTTTCTGAGAGTTCACTTTTTATTATTCTCGAACTAATAGTATCTAAAAAAGAATTTTTTAAATAAAGCTTTTCAGCTACACGAATAGTAAATTTTTTTTTTTTTTTTTACTATACCAACTCTCTAAAGGTAGGCCAGTCACACTGTCTATAGTTTGTTTATAAAAAGGTATCCACGGGAATAAACCTGAATTATGAGTTAACATATCCAATATTGTCAAATTACCTTTATCATTTAATAGTGCCTCAGGAAATAAATTTGATAGCGTAGTTTTATTGTCCATTTTTTTTAACTCATACTCATTCATAACAAGTGGTAAAGTAGACAGGATTTTTGTCAAAGAAGCTAAATCATATAAATCATTCCATTTCAAATCATCAGATGAATCATAGGTTTTTTTACCAAAAGATTTATTGTAAATCACCTGACCATTTTTAGCAATTAGAACCTGTGCACCTGGCATCATTTTCATATCAATTGCAAATTTTACAATTGAATCAATTTTATTTAACTTATTTATATCAACACCCTGATTTAATGGATTGCCATAGCTAAGTCTCTTTAAAACTTTTGTTTTTAAAGAAGTGTATACAGGGAAATTTTCGTTAATACTTACTGGTAATACACCTTGAGAAGCTATAGCTCCAAAAATTATTTGTGCTGATTTTTGTTGAGCCGTAATATTATTTTGATAAGAAACCATTATGGAAGAAATATTATTCAAATCAACACCCATTAGAGCGTAAGGCTTTGTAAAAACATTTAAAATTACATTATTAGATTTTGAGATCATCTCCAATATTTCTATCTCATTAGCTGAAAATTTATAACTATCAAAAGGGCTTTTATCCGATTTATGAAATCCTACAACTACATAATCATAAGGTTTTAATAATTTCAATAATACATTATTATAAACTACTGATTTATCTGTGTAATCTATTTTATCAACTTTAGTATAATGATTTAACATTTTAAAAAACTCATCAGAATATGAATCACCCATCTTTAAATAAGCAACTTTAGATGATAGATTTTTTATTGGTAAATTTTCATTGTCATTTTTTATAAGAGTTATAGACTTTTCAGTAAGCTCTTCAAACAACGACTTATCTAATTCTGTGTTTAAATCTTTAGAAATATTCTCAAGAGAAATTTCACTTATTTTATGCAACCCCGCTTTATATTTAGCCAATAATATTTTCTTTACTGAATAGCTAAGCCTCTTTTCGCTAATAATCCCATTTTTCAATGCCTTCTTAATGCTTTTTGTGCTTTCATCTAAATCATCAGGCATTAACAATACATCGTTTCCTGCTAAAAGAGCATTCACGTCAGCTGATTCATCTTTATTAAAATCAACAACACCTTTCATATCCATGGCGTCAGTTATAATAAGGCCTTCAAACTTTAATTTATTCTTTAATAATTTAGTAATAATGTTTTTAGATAAAGTTGAAGGAAGCTTAGGTGTTTTCTCAAGAGAAGGAACTTCCATATGAGCAACCATAACACCTGACAGTTGATTCTTTATCAATTCTTTGTATGGATAAAGTTCCACATTATTAATTCTTTTTGCAGAAAAATCAATAATAGGAAGAGTTTTGTGTGAGTCTGTTGAAGTATCACCATGTCCTGGAAAATGCTTAGCAGAGCCCATAATACCTTCAGATTGCATTCCCTTTAAGTATGCTAAAGATTTTAAAGTAACGTTTATTTTGTCCTCTCCAAAAGACCTGCTACCTATAATTGGGTTATTTGGATTTGTATTAATATCAGTAACGGGCGCGAAATTGATATGAACGCCTAATCGTTTAGCGTGTGCTCCAATTCGTTTACCAACTTTATATATTAATGAATTATCTTCAATAGCTCCAAGAGTCATGTTAAATGGAAATGAAAAAGCATTATCTAGTCTCATTCCTATACCATATTCTGCATCCATTCCAATTAATAAAGGAACTTTTGAAATAGCTTGAAATTTATTTGTTGCTTTTGCTTGGTCAACAATATTTCCTAATGAAAAAATTAAACCACCTAAATGATTTTTTTCAATAATTGATGAAACTTCTTTCATCTTTTCAGGACCTTGTTTTGTTGCCACCCAAATAGTAAATAGCTGACCTATTTTCTGATCTATTGACAAACTATTATATGTGCTATCAACCCACTTTTTTTGATTTTCAACATCCACAGTTAAAAGTGGATTTTGAGAAAATAAAAATGCTGAAAAAAGAAATGCAAATAATAAAGTGAAATAATATCTCATAGATAATTTATATTAAACTAATGTATTAAATAATTAGAATGATTATTAAAATTTTAGATTAAATGCTTTTTTGAAACTATTAAAAGAACCTGGAGTGCCAACTGCTAATAGCTGGAACCTCCCAATTTAAATTAAAATCATCAATATCAACAACTAAATTATTGTAAACTATCGTCTTTTTAGAAACTGATTTACTAGATACTAATTTTTTAAAATCTTCAATAGACTTATACGTTATGTAGTCGCCTTGTTTAAAAGCAACATTCATCTTGTCTAAAAGAATTACTTCAAAAGTCTTTTCAAGTCCTTGAATGAAATGAACACATGAATCAATAGAACAACCACTTGCTGAAGTTTTAGATTCATCTAGGGCAATAATAATAAATCGATCATATTTGATTTGATAACTAGAAAGCATTTCTGAATCATGTGCAGCCCACGATTTTAAAAAATCTAATATTTTACTATTTAGCAATTCTAATTCTGAATTAATAAATTTCCTGTTTGATTGGTAAATCCAAACTCTGGAATCTTTCGACATTTCAGAAAAAGAGGTTATCATAAATCTGATGCTTGGTTTATTAATTCTGCAATATCTAAAACCTGTACATTGTCTTCTTCTTTTTTGTTTTTAATACCATCTGTAAGCATGGTATTACAAAAAGGACAACCTGATGCGATTATATCAGGCTTTGTATCAAGAGCTTCTTCTGTGCGTTTTATATTTATTTCTTTATCTCCAGGTTCTGCATCTTTAAACATTTGAGCACCCCCAGCCCCACAGCATAATCCTTTTTGTTTACAGCTTTTCATTTCTGATAACTCTGCATCTAATTTCTCAAGAACTTCTCTTGGCGCTTCATAAACATTGTTAGCTCTACCTAAATAACAAGGGTCATGAAAAGTAATTCTTTTACCTTTAAACGCTCCTCCACTTACGGTCAGCCTTCCTTCGTTTAATAGAGATTTCAAGAACTGCGTGTGGTGCATCACTTCATAATTACCACCTAATTCAGGGTATTCATTCTTTAAGGTATTAAAACAATGGGGACAGGTCGTGACAATTTTCTTTACGTTATAACCGTTTAACACTTCAATATTTGATAAAGCTTGCATTTGAAATAAAAATTCATTTCCTGCTCTTTTTGCAGGATCACCTGTACAACCCTCTTCACTTCCTAGTACTGCAAATGAAACATTTGCTTGATTTAAAATATTAGCAAAAGCTTTAGTTATCTTTTTAGCTCTTTCATCAAAACTACCTGCACAACCCACCCAAAATAAAATTTCTGGTGTTTTACCTTGAGCTAATAGTTCCGAAAAAGTATGAATTTCAATTTTTTTCATAATTAATCATATTGTCCGTCATCAAAGACTTGAATTGTCACTTCTTTGTCTACTAAATCAGTGAATTTACCATTATAACGAGTTGCTTTAACAAGATGATTGTCTACCCAATGATAGTTACCTCCTCTAGGTTTACCCATTACCATTCCATGAAATTTGAATCCATGTTTATTTAACCAATCTTCTGTAATCTCTCTATGTTCTTCAATTCTTGATGTAAAAAAACAAATTATATGTCCTTGTTCATACCATTTGTTTAATGTTATTAAAGCATCAGGATAAACGTTTGCAGTAGCCATTCTTTCAGGCTCTTCATTAGGAATGTCATCACAAATAGTCCCATCAATGTCAATTAGATAATTCTTTATTCCTTTAGGTAAAATTGGACTGATATGTTCGCCATCTTTCATCTTATCACTTAAAAGCTTATCTACATCTTCTTTTTTCATAATATTTAATATTTAAAGTTCATTTCTCCAATTCAACTTATCCATTTGATTAAAAGGCCATGGAGCACCATTATTTTCAATGTTTGTCATCATGTTATTTAGTTCAGGTGGTGCATCAGACTTTTCCATAACTAAATATCTTCTCATGTCTATTATAATTGAAAGTGGATCTATACCTATTGGACAAGCTTCTACGCAAGCGTTACACGATGTGCAAGCCCATAATTCTTCATTAGAAATATAATTACCTAACAGTTGTTTTCCATCTGACTTAAATTCTCCATTATTTTTATCAATATTTCTACTTACTTCTTCTAGTCTATCTCTTGTATCCATCATTATTTTCCTAGGAGATAGTTTTTTTCCAGTTTGATTAGCTGGACATTCACTTGTACACCTACCACATTCAGTACAGGTATAGGCATTCAAAAGCTGAATCCAAGACAAATCAGAAACATCCGATGCACCAAACTTTGAAACTTCATCTGCGGCAGGAGCAGAAAAAGGATCTATTGAGGGATCCATCATCATTTTAACTTCACCTGTAACAGATTTTAAATTTGAAAACTTTCCTTTTGGATTTAAATTTGCAAAATATGTATTTGGAAAAGCTAATAAAATGTGTAAATGTTTTGAGTAATATAAATAATTTAAGAAACTAAGTATCCCTAGAATGTGTAGCCACCAAGCTGTTCTTTCAATTATAAAAACAGTATTAACTGAAAATTTTCCAAATAAAGGAAGAAAAAATTGACTTACAGGAAATGATCCTGCTTTAATGTAATTTAAATCTTCCGCATTATTCTGAAGCCATAAATCAGCTCCATTCATAGTTAAAAAAAGTAACATTAAAACAACTTCTATATAAAGAATATAGTTTGCATCACTTTTTGGCCATCCTTTCATTTCATTTTTCCAAAATCTATTAATTTTTAGGATATTTCTTCTTGACCAGAAAAAAACTATAGACACAATCACAAGAAGAGCAAAGCACTCAAAAAAAGAAATCAGAAAATCATAAAAAGAACCTAGGTATGGTGCGAAGACTCTATGAGTTCCCAGAACTCCATCAACTACTATTTCTAAAAGCTCAATATTAATAACTAAAAAACCTACGTAAACTATAATGTGTAAAATCCCTACAATTGGTTTATCGATCATTTTGGACTGTCCAAATGCAATTCTTAACATTTGTAACCATCTTTGTTTTTTATTGTCTGAACGATCTTCTTTTATACCTAGATTTATATTTCTATAAATTTTTTTTACATTTTTAGAGAAATGATAAATTGCAAAAATAAAAATAATAGCAAATAATATGTTCGGTAAAATTGAAATCAAAAGTTATTTATTTTTTGCTTGATAAGATTTATTTTTTTTTCCAAAAACTGAAAAATGAATATATCTTTTAGGGTTCAGTCTAATATCTTCTAAAAGTAAATCTATAGACTTTGAAGCATTATTTAAGTTTTGAAACAAAGTGTCACTTTCTATAAGTTTAGAAATTGTGCCATTTCCTTTATTGATATTTTTTAAAATACTGTTTAAATCATCAGAAGAGTTTTTGAAATTCTTAATAGTAGTGCTTAACTCTGATTGATTAATAGTTTCTGAAATTTCTGAAAGATCTGTTGAAATATTCAAAATATTATTAATAGTTTGATCAATATTTGTTTTATTAGATTTCATTACTGATTTAATCATCACAGAAGTTTCTTTTAAGTCTCTAATAGTTTCGCTGAAGTCAGAAACGCTAGTTCTTAAATTAGCTCTTGTAGGATCATCAAAAATTGAGTTTACTTTATCTAGAACGCTATTTGCGTTCACAATCATGGATTCTATATTTTCCTGTAATGGATTAAGCCTCTCATTTACAAGTTCAGTTAATCCTGGAGCTACAGATGAAGTTAATGTATCATTATAAACCGCTACTCTACTGTTATCATTAGCTGGTATTATAGCCAATGCTTTTCCCCCAATTAACCCAGTCTCATAAATTTGAGCAATACTGTTTATTGAAAATTTGATGTTATTTTCTACTCTAAACTTAACTATAAGACTATTGTTTTTGAAAAATGAAATATCTTGAATACTGCCTACTGGAAAACCATTAACAGTAACTGGTGTGCCGTTTACTACCCCTTCTACATCGTCGTATATGGCATAAAAAGCCCTATCACTAACAAAAATATCATTAGATTTCAAGTAACTGAATCCAAAAATAAATAAGCCAATCCCAATTACTACTAGAAAACCTGTTTTTATTTCGTTTTTATTTTTCAATGTAAGATTATATTTATGAATCTAAAGTTATGAATAAATTCTTCAAAAAATTAATTAATTAGAGGTAAAAAATCATCTAAAGAAATTCTAAGTCCATTTTTAAATGCAACAATTTTAGAATCTTTATAGCCAGTTTCTTTTGCCTTTGTCAATAGTTTTTTAGCAGACTCATAATCCTTTGTTTTTCCAAAAAAATACTTATAAACTTGGTCAATTTTATCTACACTTAGATCAGAAAGTCCTTTAAAATTATAAGACTTTAATGGAAGGTTCTTTTTACTAGATGCAATTTGAATTTTTAATTCAAAATAATCTTGAGATCCAGAAATTAAATCACTCTCAAATGAATCATTCACATTAATTCCAATTTCATTGTTAAAGAGTTCTTTGTATTTAATTATTCCTTTTGCTATTGATTGAGACATTTCTTTTTGTCCTTTTTTTGAATTTAAATAAGCTCCTTCTTTTTTATTAGTTAAAAACCCTGTTTCAACTAGAACACTTGGCATGTAAGTATATTTTAAAACAATAAAACCAGCTTGTTTTACTGTTCTGTTTTTTCTTTTCAAATCAGAAACAAAAATTTTTTGAATCAAATCAGCTATAACAATACTTTGATCAAGGTAGTCTTCTTGCATAAGCACTAAACTTATAACCGATTCAGGTGAGTTCGGATCAAATCCATCATATTTTTGTTCATAATTTTCTTCTAAAAAAATAACTGAATTTTCTTTTTTGGCAATTTCAAAATTTCTTTGATTAGCATGTAATCCTAAAACAAATGTTCCTGCGCCATAAGCACTTGAATCATGAGAATCACAATGAATAGATATAAATAAATCTGCTTTAGCTTTATTAGCTATGTCTGCTCTTTTAAATAAATCAACTTTAACATCTTTTGTTCTTGTATAGACTACATTAAACAAAGGATTTTTGTCAAGTATTTCACCTACCTGAAGAGCAATATTTAGTGCAATTTTTTTTTCGTAGTAACCATTCCCTCTGTTTCCTGGATCTACACCCCCATGACCAGCATCTAAAACTACCGTAAATGGTTCTGTTTTTTCTTGAGAAAACACATTAGGACTAAAGAAAAAACATAAAACAGTTAACAGAACTTTTAATATATATCTAACTATATTATTCATATAAAATTATGACTCCAAAAATATATGTAATTTTACTATCAAATTTAATAGTAATTGCAAACAAAAAATTCACACATATCTAGAATTGTTAAATTAATTTTTATTTGCATGCTATTGTTTAATATAAAAATTAATTATTCACAAGATGTTAAAAAAAACGATTCTATTGTTTCTAATGATTCAATAACTAAATCTCCCTTTCTGCTTGGTAAAATAACAAGAAACGCTAAAGGGTATATTAAAATTAATAAAGCAGAGGGAAAACTATATCTATATGATAAAGCTGAACTTTATTATTTAGATACAGAATTAAAGGCGGGAATAATAGTTTTGGATTACAATAAGAATGAAGTATCTGCTGGAAGTATAAAAGATTCATCGGGAAAATTAATACAACCACCCTACTTTAAGCAGGCAGGAAATGAAGTTAATCCTGATTCAATAAGATTCAATTTTGATACAAAAAAAGCTATTATTTGGAACTCAAAAAGTGAACAAGACGGAATGAACATATCAGCCTTAGTTACAAAAAAAGAAAATGATTCTGTGTACTTTATTAAAGAAGCTACAGTAACCACATCAAAGAACACTGTTGACCCCGATTATTATATACGAATTAGAAAAGGCAAGTTTATTCCTAAAAGTAAAATAATAGCAGGTTTAAGTAACTTATACATAGCTAATGTGCCAACCCCCATTTTTTTGCCTTTTGCTTATTTTCCTTTAACTGAAAATAGAAGAACTGGATTTATTTTTCCAAGTATAGGTCAAAATAATGATAGAGGGTATTTTGTTCAAAACGGAGGTTATTATTTTGCTCCTAGTGATTTGTTTGATATCACATTACTTGGAGATTATTACACAAATGGAAGTTATGGTTTTAGAACTGAATCAAAATACAAAAAAAGATATGCCTTTAATGGATCGTTAAGCCTTAGGTTTGAAAATTTAATAAATGGTGAGAGAGGATTGCCAGGTTATTCTAAAAATAATATTTATAACATTAGGTGGTCGCATAGTCAAGATTCTAAATCTAACCCTAACAGTAGATTTTCAGCTTCTGTAAATTTAGGAAGTAGTAATTATTTTAGAGAATCAGTAAATCAACTAAACACTCCTAACTTTTTAAACAATACTTTAAACTCATCAGTTTCTTATTCAAAAACTTTTAAAACATACCCTTCTATTAACTTATCTTTAACTGCCTCACATTCTCAAAACACCAGATCTCAAACTGTGAATATGAGTCTACCTACTCTTCAAGCTAATATGGAAAGAATATATCCATTTGTTAAAAAAAATGGCCAAAAAAAAGGAGTTTTCAAAAATATAAATTTTCAATATTCTACTAGAGGAGAGAATAGAATTCAAACCTCTGATTCGCTTTTTTTAAAAAAAGAAATGTTTAATGATGCCACTTATGGAATGAAACACTCTATTCCTATTAGCACAAATTTTAAAGTTCTTAAAAATATAAGCGTTAGTTTAAGTGGAAATTTTGAAGAAATTTGGTCGGGTCAGACTATAAAAAAGAATGACTATGATATTATATCAGAATCTCAAGGTAAAAAAGATACTATAAAAGGGTTTGACAGGTATAGTAAATATAATTTTAATGCAAGTGTTGGAACAACAATCTATGGAGTATTTAATTTCAAAGAAGGCAAAAGAATCCAATCCATTAGACATGTCATGCGCCCATCTGTAACTTATGGAATAAATCCTAGTTTTGAAAAATATTATGATAAGTACATCATCGATGCGAACGGGAACACAAGTGAATACACACGATTTGAAGGAGGTTTTTTTGGTTCTCCTGGAAATAAATTTTCTAGTTCAATAGGATTAAGTTTAAGTAATGTTTTAGAGGCAAAAGTTAGAGATCGTGATAGTTCCGTAGTTGGACCAAAAAAAATAAAATTATTAAATAATCTAAACTTAACAACTAGTTATAATATAGCTTCTGATTCTTTAAATTGGAGTCCAGTTAGAATGACTACTGGAACTTCATTGTTCGATGATAAATTAAATATAAACATTGGGGCTACTTTTGATCCGTATTCTATAAATGAAAATGGCTCAAGAATTAATAAGCTAAACATTAGTGATAATGGAGAACTTTTTAGGATGACTAGTGCAAATATAAATATGGGTTTTTCATTTTCAAGTAAAAACTCTAAAGAAGATAAATCTTCAAATTCTAGTCAAAGCAATTCAAGAAGCGGAGGAAGAGATGATGACTTATTTGGAAGAGTAGACGATTTTGCAGATAGCTCATTTGACAAGGATAATGAAGAAGAAGAGGAAGATGAAAAAGATTTAGATTTTTACAACAACAAAATGCCATGGGATATTAGGCTTGCTCATTCCTTGACCTATTCAAATAATAGAGCTCAAAAACAAATAACCAATAATTCTTTGATGTTTTCTGGCAATATTTCATTATCAAAAAAATGGAAAATTGGAGGATCATCAGGTTATGATTTTAAAAATAGTGGCGTAACTTATACTCAACTAAGGTTTGAAAGAGATTTAGATAGTTGGAAAATGAATTTTAACTGGGTTCCGTTTAGCACTAGAGCTTCTTGGTATTTCTTTATAGGAATAAAATCAAGCCTGCTCAGTGATTTAAAATATGACAAAAGACGATTACCTGATAAAAGGCTTTAGAATGAGATATATACTTTTAACTCTATTATTATTATTATTATTTAATATAAATTTATATTCACAAACCAATATGAAAAAAATTATAAACACCGTTAATGCTCCTGCTCCCTTAGGGCCTTATAACCAAGCTATATTAATTGATAACACACTTTATGTTTCTGGTCAAATTGCTCTTGATCCCCAAAGTATGAAAATGATTAACGGAACAATTGAAGAAGAAACAAAGAAAGTAATGCAAAATATTCAAGCAATCCTTTTGGAAGTTAATTTTAGTTTTGAAAACGTTATTAAGACAACTATTTTTATTAAAGACATGAATGACTTTAGTAAAATAAATTCTATATATGGTGAATATTTTGATCAAAAAACCGCGCCAGCAAGAGAAACAGTTGAAGTTTCAGCTTTGCCTAAAAATGCTAAAATTGAAATATCAGTTTTAGCAAAAAAAATAAATTAAGCAATAGATTGGTGATAAAGAACTAATCCTTCAATAGGTTTTTTTATAACTTTCCCTATTTTTAAACCTTTTGATTTTAAAACTTTTTCTAAGTTTTTTTTAAGATAAAAACTAATTGAACCTACAAAGTGCAAGGGAAATTCATTTGAGTTTTCAAATTGATAAATTTGATTTTCTATAAATAAATTAAAACCTTTTTTAATTAATTTTTTAGAATACTTAAGATCTTTATTTTCTACAAGAAATTTTGCAAACTTTGCTAAATAAGTATTAGGATTGGGTTTTTTATAGAGAAAATCTTTAATTATTTCTGGTTCTAAATTAAATTCATTTTTAAACTTAATTGATAATTCTTTAGGCATTTTATTAAAATAAAAATCTCTTAATAATTGTCTACCAAAATAATTTCCACTGGCATCGTCCATTAAAACATAACCTAAAGAAATTACTTTTTGATGAACTTTTTCTCCATCAAAAAAGCTACAATTAGATCCTGTACCAACAATCGATACTATTGCTTTTTCACCAGGTTTACAGCACGAATAAATAGCTGCATATGTATCTTCCTTGATGTCAATTTCAGCGTTAGTAAATATTGGATTAAATACTTTTAACAACAATTGTTTAGGGGGTTCTGTACCACATCCAGCTCCATAAAAATATATCTTAGTAACTTCTTTTCTAGCTTGATAAAGATCAAAATTATTAATTATTCTTTCTTCTAGAATATATTCTGTTAAAACTTGCGGGTTTAAACCCAAAGTTTGAGTTTCAAATAATTTATCACCCTTCTCATTTATCGCAATCCAATCAGTTTTAGTAGAACCACTATCAACAATAAGTTTCATAAAATATTTATAAAGAGTTTATATGACAAGCCAAGTCAATAAGCTTGCTAGAATATCCTGCTTCATTATCATACCAAGTAACTATTTTAAAAAAAGAGCTGTTTAATTCAATTCCTGCATTATAATCAACTATTGAAGTCCTAGTATCTCCAATAAAATCCTGAGAAACAACTAAATCTTCTGTATATCCTAACACACCTTTTAATTCATTTTCTGAAGCTTCTTTTAAAGCTTGCATTACTTTGTCATAAGAAGTTTCTGACTCTAATTTAACCGTTAAATCAACAACTGAAACATTAGCTGTAGGCACTCTAAATGCCATTCCAGTAATTTTTCCTGCCAAACTTGGAATTATTTTTGTTACAGCTTTAGCTGCTCCAGTTGAAGCTGGCATTATATTTAAAAGAGAACTTCTTCCACCTCTAAAATCTTTTTTAGAAGGACCGTCAACAGTAAATTGAGTAGCTGTAGTAGCATGAACGGTTGTCATTAAAGCTTCAGAAATAACAAATTTATCATTTAATACTTTGGCTACAGGAGCCAAGCAATTTGTAGTACAAGAAGCGTTTGAAACAATAAGATCACTAGATTTTACATCATTGTGATTAACACCAACTACAAACATTGGAGCATCTGGAGATGGGGCAGAAATAACAACTTTTTTTGCTCCTCCATCAATATGCAACTGTGCTTTCTCAAGTGATGTAAAAATTCCTGTACATTCAGCAACAACATCAGTATTAATAGAATCCCAACCTATTTGTTTTGGATCTCTTTCAGCAGTAATTTTAATAACATTACCATTAACAACTAAATTACCATTTTCAACATTGATTGAAGCATCACAAGTTCCATGAACAGAATCATATTTAAGCAAATAAGCGAGGTGTTCTACATCAAGAAGATCGTTTATTCCAACAACCTGAACATCATCTCTTTTTAAAGAAGAACGAAAAACCATTCTACCTATCCTTCCAAAACCGTTAATTCCTAATTTAATTTTTGACATACTTTTGTATATTTAATTTGACGAGATCAAACCTAAAAAAAAATACTACAATAATAATTTTTTAAAGTAAATTTTTTATTTGTTTTAAGAATTTCACAACATATAAGATTAAAAATGAGATTATAACAATACTTAGGTATTCATTATCATAGAAACCCTGAGAAGTTCAGAATTAATTTTACTCTTACCTTTAATTGCAGCTTTTAGCGGAGTCAAATTAATCTTGCCATTATTTAATCCAATCATCACGCCTTTTTCACCATCCATTAAACACTCTACTGCCTTAACACCCATTCTTGATGCTAGAACTCTGTCAAAGCAAGAAGGACTCCCTCCTCTTTGCATATGACCCAATACTGAAACTCTAATTTCATAATTAGGAAATACCTTTTCAACACTTTTAGCTAATTCAAAAACATTTTCACCAGTTTTATCTCCTTCAGCAACTACAATAATACTAGAAGTTTTTCCAGAACTTTTGCTTTTTTTCAATGAGGAGATTAAAACATCCAATCCGATGTTTTCTTCTGGAATTAAAATTTCTTGAGCTCCAATAGCAATTCCAGAGTTTAATGCTATATGTCCAGCATCCCTACCCATCACTTCAACAAAAAATAATCTATCGTGTGAAATAGCAGTGTCTCTAATTTTATCAATTGCTTCCATTACTGTATTCAAAGCAGTATCATAACCCAGTGTATGAGTAGTACCAGATAAATCATTATCTATTGTGCCAGGAATTCCAACAACTGGAATATTAAATTCATTTTGAAATATCAATCCTCCAGTAAAAGAACCATCACCACCTATAACAACTAAAGCATCAATATTGTGTTTTTTTATATTTTCAAAAGCCTTAACTCTACCTTCTTTCTCTCTAAATTCATTTGATCTAGCAGAGTATAACATTGTTCCGCCACGATTAATAATGCCTCTTACGCTTCTTGTTTTCAGGATCTTTATCTCATCATTAATTAATCCTTGAAAACCTCTATAAACACCATAACATTCTATTTTATAAAATGCACAAGTACGAACAACTGCTCTTAAAGCAGTATTCATTCCTGGAGAATCACCTCCAGATGTTAATACAGCTATTTTTTTTACTTTCATCTTCAAATTTATTAAGTGTAAAATTACAAACTAATTTTTAAAGATGTAATAAGATTATAATTATTTGGAATTATTTGGCTTTGAATTTGTTTTTTTTTTAAAAATATTTTTAAAGCTATCAAATTCTATTTCATAAAAAATACCTAAACCTTGACTATACCCAATATCGTTTGCAAAATATTGATATTCATTTTCTTTATTAAAAAACCTAGCTTTTAGGTTTCCTTCTTTATTTAAAAGAAATTCAATTTGAACATCTCCAATAATCACATTTTTTTCTTCACCACCAACTGGCACACCTACTTTGCCGTTAATTAAAATTTTTTCACTTATTTCTGTCTTTAAGGTAAGACCCAATCTATCTCTATTTAACAAAGAAGAGGCAGCATTTTTATCTCCTTTAAAATAGTTAATTCCAATACTCATCTTATCATCAGAATTTGTAAAAATATCATCAATAATACCCGATGCCTTTTGAAATAAATTATTTGTAATAGCTTGTGATGAAACTGACGATAAAGAAACTTCATCAATAAAAATTCCTTGATAGAGTAATGAAATAGCTTGTTTTTGTTTCTTTTCATTATCAACTAAATAATACTCAATTTCTGATTTTATTGGTCCACTTGTATTTGGAAAATTAATTTCAAAATTCGGTGTGTTCATTTCAATAAAATTTCCTGAGAGAAAAACATTAACATTAGTTGGTATTTTTCTGTTAAAATTAGTGTTCTGAATTAATATTGCCGGGTTTGCTCCTCCTGGAACTTCGTAATTAGCATATAAGTTAATTCTCGCTAAATACGGGTCTCCATTCCAAACTAAAGTAGAACCCTTAATAATATCAAATTCTCTATTCACTATACCCAATGACTTATAGAAATACGATCCTTTTTCTACTATATAGTTTCCAAAAATATTGAAGTTTCCTAATGTATTAATTTGAAAATTTAAATTTCCGGTCCCAATTCCTTCGATTTTGGAATTAGATTCTGAATCTAAAATCAATTCTAACTTAGCGAAAGGATTAAATTCAAGATCTAGATTAACTTTTAATCTATTTTTTTTAAATAAAGTCATATCTGACACGTTATCTTTTGAATCGACAAAACTTAAATAATTCAAATCTCCTGTATTCTGTGACTTTTTAATAGGAATTGTTAATCTAGTGTTTTCATTTGTAGACCCTTTTACGATAATCGAAAGATCATTTCCAAGACCACTTATTATCGCTTTTCCATTAAGAAATCCTTTTCCATAATATAAAAAGTTAGGACTGAAGTCAGTGTTTAATATCATTAAATTATCAGAAAATATTTTTAAATCTAAATCCCAGTCTTTAAACTTATTATGAGAAATTTCACCTGAAATTATTCCCTCAGTTGATGACTCTTTATTGTAAAGGATAAAATCATTAATTAAAAATGATTGATTTTCTAAAATAAAGCTAGGATTGCTTTTTAATTGATAATGCACATTTAAATAAGGTATTTTAAAGCTTACGTCATCAGTTTTTATTGTACCTGAAAAAATTGGAAATTTTGAAGTTCCTGAAATAAAAACACTTGAACTAAACAATCCTTCAAAATCTGATATAACATTCTCACCTATTTTTGAAAATGGACTGATATCGAAATCTTTAGTTACTAATTTCATTTTAAGAGGAATAGACTCTTCTTCTAAACTAAAATTTCCATTTAAATTTAAATTTTCAAAAGAGTCTTTAATAACTTTAAAACTCAAATTAAAACTTTTTAAATCTTTTGAAGCCTCAATATTTAAATTAGCAATACCCAAATCTTCTTCATTTGCATGTAATTCATTAATTGTAATGTTTGAGACTCCTTTGTAGAGTTTATTTTCTTTATTAAGGTTTAAATCACCATTAATATTTCCAGAAAATAAAATATTCTGTTTTTTTGAGATAAAATTATCTAGACTAACATTCTTAAAAGAAAACGAATAGTCAGATCTATATACGTTTTCTGCTAAACTAAATTTTATAGATTGATCATTATTTACAAATTTAGTATTCAATAATTTTAAATCTTTAAATTCTCTATCAAAAATAAGTTTAGGAATTAAAGAAATATTTTCTTTTTCTAAAGACCAACCTTGATTATTAATAATTAAATCTAAGTCAGTAAATCCAATTACTGATTTATTAGCAATATCTATAGTGTGATAAAATTTTAAATTATTAATATTTTGAGAAATTGTTTCATATTTAGAAGCAATAAACAGAGTATCATTGATGAAATTTGATTTTAAATTAAAATCTTTTCCATTTATAAGTTTAGATTTTAAATCTCTTACTTTAATATACCCTTCATTATTATTAATATTTAATTCTACACTTTCTAAAGCTATATCATTGTACTCCATTTTTGAAGATTCTAAACTTAACTGATAAGATCCACTAGATTCAAATGTTCCTTTTACAAATGTATTTTCATCAATTAAAATACCACTATTGAAAAGATTAAAAAATTTCGGCTTTAAGTTCAAACTAAATGATATATTTTGAGTGTTATAAGGTTTAATTAACTTATAATTTGAATAATGGTTTCCTAAACTGTTAAATAAAGAAGATTTTAAATTAAAAAAATCATACTCTCCTATTAGGATTCCATTTATAATATCATTTGATGAAATATTGATAATTTTTTTATTCTCATTATTTCTTAACTGAGCATAGAAATTGTTAAAATCAGTAACTTTTTCATCATTAAAATATTTTCCATTTTTTATAGTTAAATCTCCTATCAAATTTTTCATATCACTTCCTCTAAGTTTAACAGTAATTTCCCCACTTAGATTAGCCTTTTGATAGAAACCTAAATTATACAAGTCAGCATTATTAACAGTTGTATTAAAATCAAAATCAATTAAATCATTTCTAAAATCAATTAAACCATTAAAAACAAGGTTCAAGTTATCATCATTAGAAATTAAATTTCCATCAAAAACTCGATCTTTAACTTGTCCAAATATTTCTATATTTTCAAAAATTTGATTTTGATAGGAGATATTATTAATTTTACCTATTATAGATGAGTTTAAATAATCAGTAGTAAAACCCCTTCCTGAAATATCAAACTCAAAGTTAGATTTACCAACTCCACTGATATTTATAAACTTTGATAAATCAAGATTATTTCCCTTTAAAATACCTTTATAAACTGCATTATCAATTTTTGATAATTCTGATATTTCTAATGATGATTTAATTGAGCCATTATTCACTTTTAAATCAAAATCTGATTCAACTTGATTAGAATTAATTTTAGCAATTCCAACCAATTCAAACGTTCCTAATTCATTTAAAGATGAAGGAATTATGGTTCCGAAAATTTTAGGAAAAATTAAATCAACAGTTTTAGATGAAGTTTTTATTTTATTGAAATCTATAGAAAGATCGTAGTCCTTATTATTACTAAACAAATTTTTTACCAAAGAACTGAACTTTACAATATTCTCATCATTAGTTAGAATGATATTATTTAAAGATAAATTGTTTAAAGTTCCTTTTAATTCTCCATTTAAAACCCACTTAGAAACATATGAAATATTTATTTTATCGTAAAAAGAATTAAAATCTGAGGATATTATTTCTGAATTTTTCAAATTCAAATTAAAAAATAAAGAATCAGAAATTTCTTGAAAAGTCATCTCGTTTATTTTGGTAAAATCAAATTTTAAATCCGCAATTATATTTGATCTACCAAAATTTATGTTAGCATCCTTAAATGAAATTTTTTTGTTAGAAAATGTAAAGAAAGAAGATAAATTTTTTAAATCTAAATCATAATTGTTTTTTAAATTAAATTGTTCTATTTCAAATTTTAAATCATTTTCTTTATATCTAATATTCTTAAACAAGAAGTTTAAATCAGAAAGAATAATCAGCTTGTTGCTTTTGTTAAAGTCTTTGAATTTTATAATTGCATTACTTGACTCTATTGTATTTATCAAATAATTTATATCTAATTTCTTTAAGTTTTTTTTATTTTCTAAGCTTATTTTATTAATAAAAAGTTCTAAATTTGTCAGATCATCATTTAAATATTTATATATATTCAATTTCACCCCTTCCCAAGAAAAAGTATTAAAATTAAAATTTGCAGAAAGCATCTTGCCTAAATTAGTTGGACTTAAATAAAAACTGTTGAAATATATTAAAGTGTCATTTTTATGATCCCTAATAAGAAAATCATTTAAATTTATCTTACCTGAATAATCTAATTCAGCTCTACTAATTTCTAATTCTGTTCCGTATTGTTCATTTATAATCTTTGCTATTTTTTGTGCAAAAAATGTTTGAACAATTGATAAGGAACTAAAAGAAATAACTATAACTGCAAATACAATTATTGAAAAAATTAATGTTCTATATTTTTTAAAAAAATTTTTAATATTTATATGTATTATCTTTGTTAATAAACAAAAATTGTGCCTACTTATATTTTAGGAATAGAATCTTCTTGTGATGATACTTCAGCATCAGTTTTATGTGACGGGAAAGTATTATCAAACCTTGTAGCTAATCAAGAAATTCACAAATCCTATGGAGGAGTTGTTCCTGAACTAGCATCAAGAGCTCATCAACAAAATATCATTCCTGTTGTAAACCAGGCAATTTCTAAAGCAAATATCGACAAAAATCAATTAAATGCCATAGCGTATACTAGAGGCCCTGGATTATTAGGTTCACTTCTAGTTGGATCATCCTTTTCAAAATCACTTTCAATAGGATTAGATATTCCTTTAATAGAAGTTAACCACATGCAAGCTCATTTACTAGCACACTTTATAGATGATTGTGGTCCTACTAAGCCTACATTTCCGTTTATTGGAGTAACTATTTCAGGAGGTCATACACAAATAGTAATTGTAAAAGATTATTTTGATATAGAACTAATTGGTGAAACTTTAGATGACGCTATAGGAGAAACATTTGACAAATGCGGGAACATGATGGGGTTATCTTATCCAGCAGGTGCAATAATTGACAAGAATTCTAAGCTTGGGGATCCACTAAAATATAAATTTACAAAACCAAAAGTTGGGGGATTAAATTATAGTTTCAGCGGATTAAAAACTGGATTTTTAAGATTTATTGAAAAAGAAACTAAATTAAATCAAGATTTCGTTCAACTAGAAATTAACAATTTATGCGCGTCTCTTCAATATACTATTATAGAAATACTTTATGAAAAAGTTATCTTATCTCTTAAACAAACGAATATTTCAAATGTAGTTTTCGGTGGTGGTGTTTCATGTAATAGTGGAATTATCACAAAATTTAAAGAAAATGAATCCTTAGAGAAATACCTGTCTTATTTTCCAAAACTTGAATACACAACAGATAATGCAGCAATGATAGCTATGGTTGGCTATCTTAAGTTTAATAACAAAGATTTTTCATCTATTGAAAAAGGAGCTAAAGCAAGATACCAATATTAATATGCAACTATTTTTTTTGCCAAACTTGTCTAAAAATGATAAAGTCGCTGAATTCGATAAAGAAGAAAGTAAACATATATTTAAAGTCTTAAGAAAAGGCGTTGGAGATAGATTAAATATCACTAACGGATTGAATTACTTTTTTGAAGCTTCTATAAGTTCAATTTCAAAAAATCATTGTAAAGTTGATATTAAAACATCAACTAAAGGTGCAACTCTTTCATACGGTTTACATATTGCAATTTCTCCTCTAAAATCCATGGAAAGATTTGAGTGGTTTTTAGAAAAATCTAGCGAAATTGGAATTTCTGAAATAACACCTATAATTTGCGATAGAACAGAAAAAAAACATATAAACGAAAAAAGATTAAAAAAAGTTCTAGTTTCTGCCATGAAGCAATCTTTAAAATCTCACTTACCTTTACTAAATCCTGTTACTTCTTTAAAAGAATTCTTGAATATTAAGTTTAATGAGGATTTGTTTATTGCTCATTGTGAAAAATTTAAAAAAACGACGCTGTTAAATTCAATAAAATCAAAATCATCAAATTTAATTTTAATAGGACCTGAAGGAGACTTTAGCGAGACAGAAATTAACCTTGCGACTGCTAAAGGGTTTAAAAATGTCAGTCTTGGTGATACAAGGTTTAGAACAGAAACTGCTGGAATTATAGCATGTCATACAGTTTCAATTGTTAATATGTAATATATTTGTGTATGACAAAAAATATAATTACTAATGGAATATTAAAATCTATACTAATAATCTCTAGTGTTTTAATTGGATTATACCTTCTAAATGAGATTAAAATTCTTATTTCATATATCATTATTGCCGCAATAGTATCTTTAATTGGAAGACCTATTGTTAAGTTTTTAATGAACAAATTAAAATTTAAGAACTCCTCAGCATCTATATTAACAATGATCATGTTAATAGGTCTTATTGTTGGAGTTATATCACTGTTTATTCCTCTTATAATAGAACAAGGAAAAAATCTATCTCTTTTGGATGTAGACTCCTTTCAAGAAAACATAAAGTATTTATATGTTGAAATGTCTAATTACTTAAATCAATTCAATATTGATTTAGACAAAACTATTTTCAATTTAGATTGGCTTAACAATATTGATTTTACTTTTATAACAGAAATTTTAAACTCTGTAGGAAAAACTCTTGGAAATTTAACAATTGGCATACTTTCAGTTATGTTTATTTCCTTCTTTTTCCTTAAAGATTCAAAAATGCTTCAAAAGATTCTATTTATTTTACTTCCAAAAAAATCCAGTGAAAAAATTAAAAATTCTTATGATAAAATAAAATTGTTATTATCTAGATATTTCGCAGGACTAATATTACAAATATTTATATTGTTTATAATTTATACTATTATTTTATTAATAATTGGCACGCCAAATGCAGTGGTTATAGCTTTCTTATGCTCATTATTAAACTTAATTCCATTTATTGGACCATTTATTGGAGGAATATTAATGGTGTTACTTACAATGTCTAGTCATATAAGCGAAGACTTTAGTAGTGTAATACTACCTAAAGCAACCTATGTAGCCATCGGTTTTACTTTTGGTCAGGTAATAGACAATTTTTTAAGTCAACCTTTTATCTTTTCAAATAGTGTTAAGTCACATCCTTTAGAAATTTTCTTAGTAATTATTATTGCAGGATTATTGTTTGGACCTATTGGAATGATTGCTGCAGTTCCTACCTATACGGCACTTAAAGTTATTGGTAAAGAATTTCTTTCAGAAAACAGAATTATAAAGGAATTAACAAAGAATCTATAATTTTTATTTTAAACCTTGTTGAATTGAGTTGGAAAACTTAAATTTGCTCGCTCATTTAAATTAAATGAGTAATGGAGAGGTGCCAGAGTGGTAATGGAGCAGTTTGCTAAACTGTCGAC
>TARA_B110000503_G_scaffold16019_1_pt1 | contig 49485 bp, 49 predicted proteins | sample TARA_B110000503 | Tara Oceans TARA_B110000503 (sample SAMEA4397472) | marine metagenome | biome: Polar Biome; feature: [SRF] surface water layer (ENVO:00010504); material: water (ENVO:00002006), including particulate matter (ENVO:01000060) such as... | depth 5 m | reverse complement strand
AGGCCTAGTTCGACGCCAATCTTGCGAACTTCATCTTTAAAAAGTTCGCGCAGTGGCTCAACCAACTTGAGTGCCATATGGTCCGGCAGGCCGCCGACATTATGGTGAGACTTAATGACATGGGCTTTGCCAGTTTTTGATGCGGCAGACTCGATTACATCTGGGTAGATAGTACCCTGAGCAAGAAACTTAACATTATCAATTTTTTGCGACTCTTCATCGAAGATTTCAATAAACGTATTGCCTATGACTTTGCGTTTCGCCTCGGGGTCACTGACGCCCTTTAGGCCATTTAAAAACTTGTCTTGGGCATTGGCGCGAATGACTTTTACGCCCATATTTTTTGCGAACATTTCCATAACCGCATCGCCTTCATTTTTGCGCAACAGGCCGTTGTCGACAAAAACACAGGTCAGCTGATCGCCGATGGCTTTATGCAGTAGCGCGGCAACAACCGAGGAATCTACTCCACCTGAGAGGCCTAGCAGTACATGGCTATCTCCAATCTGCTCACGTACCCGTGCGATCTGATCTTCGATAATAGCTGCGGCGGTCCACAGACCTTCACAGCCACAGATCTCTAAGGCAAAATGGTGAAACAGTCTTTCACCCTGAAGGGTATGGGTGACTTCTGGGTGGAACTGAATACCATAGAATTTTTTGCTTTCATTGGCCATCCCTGCGATAGGGCAGGCGGGCGTAGAGGCCAAGAGTACAAAGCCCTCGGGCATAGTGACCACTTTATCGCCGTGACTCATCCACACATCCAGTAGGGATTCACCATCTCTGCCAACAGAATCTTTCAGGTCTCCAAGTAGTGCACTGTCTGACTCAACCTTGATTTGCGCATAACCAAATTCACGCACGTCAGAGGTGGCTACGCTACCACCTAACTGACTCGCCATGGTTTGCATACCGTAGCAAATACCCAAAATCGGCAGACCCATATCAAATAGACCAGCAGGGGCGCAGGGCGCCGAGGTGCCGCCAGTGACTGACTCTGGGCCACCGGAAAGAATGATGCCGCGTGGATTAAAGTCTCGGATTTCTTGTTCGCTAATATCCCAGGCGCGGATTTCGGAAAACACGCCAATTTCTCGTATACGGCGTGCAATTAATTGAGTGTACTGAGAGCCAAAATCAAGAATGAGAATTTTATGTGACTGGAGATCTGACATTTAATATTCCTTAAACCGCCTGCGGCTGCGTCGAATAAAAAGAGGGCTGCACATTCACGTACAGCCCTCCATCGCTTGGCAAGCGAATACTTGCGGCGTCGTTTTCTCTAAGGCTGTTTAACGACCACCAGCCGGATAGTTAGGTGCTTCTTTGGTAATATGGACATCATGCACATGGCTTTCACTGATACCAGCAGACGTTACTCGCACAAATTTTGGCTCGGTCCGCATCTGTTCGATGGTGCTGCAACCTGTGTAACCCATAGCGGAACGCAAGCCACCCATCATCTGATGGATTATTACAGACAATGGTCCTTTGTAAGGTACACGGCCTTCAATACCCTCAGGTACTAATTTTTCAGCGCCATCGCTAGCGTCCTGAAAGTAACGGTCACTGGATCCCTGATTGCGCGCCATAGCGCCGAGGGATCCCATTCCGCGATAGGATTTGTAAGAGCGACCCTGATAAATTTCAATCTCTCCTGGTGCCTCTTCAGTACCCGCCAACATCGAGCCCATCATGACGGCACTGGCGCCGGCAACTATGGCCTTAGACATGTCCCCGGAGTAACGAATACCGCCATCAGCAATTACTGGAACACCGGTGCCCTGAAGAGCCGCTACCGCATCCGCAATCGCAGTCACCTGAGGGACACCAATACCCGTAACAATTCGAGTCGTACAGATCGATCCTGGACCAATACCTACTTTAACGCCATCGGCTCCGGCATCAGCTAATGCTTTGGCTCCAGCACCCGTGGCTACATTGCCACCAATCACCTGCACAGCGGGATACTGCTGTTTGATCCATCTCACACGCTCTAGTACGTTCTTGGAGTGACCATGAGCAGTGTCTACCACCAATACGTCGACACCAGCCTCAATGAGTGCTGCAACACGCTCGTCTGTTCCCTCACCGACACCAACAGAGGCGCCAACACGTAATCGACCCTGCTCGTCTTTACAGGCATTTGGGTGCTGTTCCGCTTTATCGATGTCCGTAACAGTTATTAGTCCTTTGAGCTCAAAGGCATCATTGACCACCAATACTTTTTCAATTCTGTGTTTGTGAAGCAGCGCCCGAACAGCATCTGGATCGGCGCCCTCTTTTACCGTGACCAACTTGTCTTTGGGTGTCATTACTGAGGTTACTAGAGCATCCATATCAGTGGCAAACCGGACATCGCGGCGCGTGACAATACCAATGAGATTGCCGTCTTGAAGTACAGGTAAGCCAGAAATATGGTTGGCGATGGTCAGGTCATGAAGTTCGCGCAGTGTTGCGTCAGACTGGATAGTGAACGGGTTTTTCACCACGCCACTTTCATATTTTTTGACCGCCAAAACCTCTTTGGCCTGCTGCTCAATCGTCATACTCTTGTGGATAATACCAACACCACCTTCGGCGGCAATGGCAATTGCCAAGCGGGCTTCAGTCACGGTATCCATTGCCGCTGATACCAGCGGAATGTTCATACTAATACCGCGAGTTAGCTGCGAGCAGGTCGATACGTCTTTAGCGGTGACGTCAGAATAACCTGGCACCAAAAGGACATCGTCAAAGGTTAGAGCTTCATGGGAAATGCGTAACATAATGGACGCTTACCTCAGTGAGGTTTTGGAAAGTAAGCGGTGCATTATAAATCACCACAACTCCTGACGTAAACAACTATTTAGGTCTCTAAAACGTCTTAACTCTGTGCCCTTATGCCTCTACAATGTAGCCATGAGTGAGAATCCATCAGAACGAAAAATCCTTAGCGTTAGCGATCTTAACCGCAGCGTGCGGCATCTATTAGAAACTCAATTTCCACTGCTCTGGGTGGAGGGTGAAATATCTAACTTCGCACGCCCTGCGTCTGGACACTGGTACCTCACCCTAAAAGATGACAGAGGTCAGGTGCGTTGCGCTATGTTTCGCCAAAGTAGCACGCGCGTTAACTTTACTCCCGCCAATGGCACTCAGGTACTGGTTCGCGGTCGCGTTGGCCTCTATGAGGGCCGCGGCGAATATCAATTGGTTATCGAACATATGGAGGAGGCGGGTTTTGGCGCTTTGCAGCGCCAATTTGAGGTCCTTAAGCAGCAGCTGGCCTCAGAGGGCCTCTTTGATAATCAGCATAAAAAGCCCCTACCCCAATCCATATCCCATGTTGGGGTGATTACCTCTGCAACTGGGGCGGCAGTAAAAGATGTTCTGGCGGTGCTGAATAGGCGCTTTCCTGCCATCCAGATCTCCATATTTCCCACTGCGGTGCAAGGCGAACAGGCTGCCGCCCAAATCGTCAATGCTATTGCAGACGCCAACAGGCACGGCCAATGTGATGTGTTAATTGTCGGTCGCGGTGGCGGCTCATTGGAAGATCTATGGTCTTTTAACGAAGAGGCCGTTGCCCGAGCTATATTTGCTAGTGAAATCCCTATACTCAGTGCCGTTGGCCATGAGGTTGACTTTACTATTGCCGACTTTGTCGCCGATGTGCGCGCGCCAACGCCCTCGGCGGCGGCAGAGCTTGTCAGCCCTGATGGGGAGGATATGCTAAATCAGTTTAGTGGCTTTGCGATCCTGCTCAGGGAGGCCTTGGCCCGCACGACACAACAGCTGGGGCTTCGTGTTAACTACCTAAATAAACGCCTGCAGCATCCCGGTAGGAAACTTCAGGAACAGGCCCAGCATCTGGATCATTTGGATATTCGTCTGCGCCGGGCCATTGACATCAAACTTCAGCGGCAACAATCAGGCATGGCCACCGTAAATAATAAGCTCCTCCGCCAAAGCCCTAGGACCATGATTGCGCAGCGCCAGCATCAAGTAGCGGGGGCGATAAAACAGCTATCGCGCTCTGCCAAGTTGGCGTTCGACAATAAACAGACCAAGGCTTTGCAGGCCATGCATCTGCTCGATACGGTGAGTCCGTTAAAAACCTTGGGTCGTGGCTATTCGATTATTCGCGATGGCAATAATGCGGTGATTAAAAGTGTCAGTGGTATTCGTGCAGGGGACAGCCTAAAAGGCCAGTTAGCTGATGGCGAGGTGCTGTTCGCGGTAACCCAAACCACGACCAAGACATTGTAGGCCGCTAGTCCGCCATGGCCTGTTCCAGGTCAGCAATAATATCTACCACCGCTTCCAGCCCCGCTGAGATGCGCACTAGTCCTTCACTAATACCGTGCCGTTCGCGCTCTTCAAGGGTATACACAGAATGGGTCATGCTCGCTGGATGCTGTATCAAAGTCTCCGCATCGCCCAAACTCACAGCCAACTTAATCAGCCTTAGACGATTCAGCATCCGCACTCCCGCCTCATAGCCGCCCTTTAGCTCTAGGGCAATCATGCCGCCAAAATCATCCATCTGCCGACAAGCCAGATCATGCCATGGATCACTTTTTAGACCTGGGAAAAACACACGATCAACGGCCGGGTGCTGCTCTAGCATCTCAGCCATAAGCTGGGCGTTTTGGCAGTGCCGCTCCATGCGTAACGGCAGTGTTTTAATCCCCCGCAAGATCAAAAATACGGTCATCGGTGAGATGACTGCGCCTGTCATATCCTTTAGGCCAAACAGACGGATTTGTTGGATAGTCTCGGCATCGCCCACCACAGCACCAGCAATAAGATCACCGTGACCACCCAGATATTTTGTCGCAGAGTGCACGACAAGATGCGCACCTAGGGTCAATGGCCTTTGTAATACCGGTGTGCAGTAGGTGTTATCGACTATGACCTTGATATTGGGACTGTAGGCCTTCGCAAGGCTACTAATAGCGACAATATCAATCACCCGCATATTGGGATTTACAGGCGTTTCAAAATACACCACTTTAGTTTTATCACTGAGGCCAGCCGCCATTTCACTATGGTCGGTAAAGTCGGCATAACAGATCTCAATGCCAAATCTTTTCAGACCATGCTCCATAAATGAGAAGGTACAGCCATACAGCGTTTTATCGACCAGCACCTGATCACCCGGCGCCAATAGTGTCCAAAGTGTTGCTGTGATAGCACCCATGCCGGACGCTGTGGCTAGCGCGGCCTCGCCCTCCTCAAGGTCGGCTAGTCGGGTTTCTAGTATTGCTTGAGTGGGGTTGGATATACGGCTATAAAAATGTCCCTGCTGCTCGCCCGAAAAACGCCCAGCACCCTGCTCTACCGACTCAAACGCATAAGTCGATGTCATATAAATTGGCGGATTGAGGGACCCTTCGTTATCTGCCGAGTTGTAGCCAGCGTGAATGGCTCGCGTAGCAAAGGATAGCTTGTTATCTGTAGCCATGGAATCTTTCACTATAAGACTTGATCGAGACTCTAGAATACCCCGCTAACTCGGGTTAAATCTTCTCATTAAAGTTGCCATTTCGATAAATAATAGCTATATTATCCAATAATTAATAATTTATTAGTTAACTATGCCAATCCCTACTCTTGATCGTATTGATCGCCGTATACTCGAAGAAATTCAATCAGATGGCAGTATTAGCAACCTCGAACTCGCTGAGCGCATAGGCCTGTCCCCCTCTCCCTGCGCCCGACGAGTAAAACTACTGCAGGAGGGAGGAATAATCGGTCGCCAGATAACATTGCTGGATCAGAAGACTCTGGGGCTGCCTATCAGTATCTATATAGCGGTCTGTTTGGATAATCAGTCACCTGGCCGCTTAGAAAACTTTGATGCCAAGGTAAATGGCTGGCCAGAGGTCGTTGAATGCTCCCTAATAACGGGCAGCGACGCGGACTATCTATTGAAAGTGGTGATGCCAGACATGGACTACTACCAGCGATTTTTGCTAGAAAAGCTCAATCGAATCGAGGGGGTAAGCAGTATTCGCACCAGCTTTGTACTGCGAAAAGTCGTCCAGCGAACCGAGTTGCCACTCACCCATATCAAGTGATCGGCTGAAGCACGATGCGCTGATCGACATTATTAGACTTACTTTTTATTGTCGTGACGCTTGGCGTACTTAACAATTTTCTTGCGCTTAACCACCGGTTTATCGCCACCCTTTGCCTTGTGGCTATAGGGGTTATCACCGGTACGATACTCAACGCGAACCGGCGTCCCATGCAGGCCCAATTCACGACGGAAAATCTTCTCAAGGTAGCGGGTGTACTGAGAGGGAACCGAATCCGTCTGATTGCCATGAATAATGATTACCGGCGGATTTCGTCCGCCAGCATGGGCAAATCGCAGCTTTACTCGACGACCATTTACCATGGGCGGCTGATGCTCTTCCACTGCGCCTTCAAGCACCTTGGTTAAACGCGAGGCGCTCAATGTGTCGGTGGCCGCTGAGTAAGCTGCCCCGATCGAGTCATAGAGATTGCCGACACCAGTACCGTGCAGTGCCGAGATAAAGTGCACATCGGCAAACTCAGCAAACTGCAGGCGGCGTTTGATGTCAGACTTTATCTTCTCGCGCTTTTCAGGATCCAGACCATCCCATTTATTGATACCCAGCACCAGACCGCGTCCAGCATCAATGACGGATCCCATTAAATGTAAATCTTGATCCACTAATCCTTCGTGAGCATCAACCATCAATACCACAACATTGGCATCATCGATGGCTTGCAGTGTTTTAACAATAGAGAACTTTTCAATCGCTAATTTAATATTTTTACGCTTACGGATACCGGCTGTATCAATCAGTGTGTAATGCTGGCCGTGGCGTTCATAGTCAATATAAATACTGTCGCGGGTCGTGCCGGCCTCGTCAAACACCACCACACGGTCGTCGCCGAGGAGGCGATTAACCAGAGTCGATTTGCCCACATTTGGGCGCCCAACAATACCTATCTTAATACTGTTTAAACCGCTGTTGTCCGGCTCTGCAAACTCCGGATAGGGCTCTAGTAGCTCTTCCATCATAGAGCGCACGCCGCGGCCATGGGTCGCGGTGGTAGGAAACATACCTAAAAAGCCCAGCTGGTAGAAATCGGCCAGCGCCTCGGCGGGATCGAGCCCATCAATCTTATTGGCAACTAGGTAAACCTTGCGGTTTTTCTGACGCAGCGTCTCGGCAATCATATAGTCGGCGGAGGTAATGCCTGAGCGACAGTCAACAATAAATAGGACAATATCCGCTTCATCCATGGCCAGCAAGGACTGTTCCGCCATGCCCACATCAATCCCTTCTTCTTCACCACTGATGCCGCCGGTATCAATAACCATAAACCGGCGATCGTACATTTCACCGTCGCCGTATTTGCGATCGCGAGTTAAACCTGAATAATTAGCCACTAGCGCGTCTCGACTGCGGGTGAGTCGATTAAAGAGCGTTGATTTACCAACATTTGGACGGCCAACAAGGGCGATAACGGGAATCATAGGATAAAAAAATGCCGCAGGATTAAGTGCGGCATTCTACTGTAATTAAGAAAATTTAGCGCTATTGTATTTTATACGCACTGACCGAGCCGTTGTTAGACTGCACAATCAGGCTATTACCCGTCGACAGCAGTGGACTACTCACGCCGCCACCGCCGATCTTGGTGCGGCCCACAAAGTGACCATCGACCGGATCCAATAGATGCAGGTATCCTTCGGCATCAACTACGGCAACGGTTCCAGCTAATTTAGCAGGCCCGGTGACCTGACGTAAAAACAACCCTTTGTTGCTCCATATCTCCTGTCCACTGCCCGCCTGAAATGCACGCACCGTGTCCTCTGCTTCAGTGACATAAACCTGCCCTGCGCTGTGGGCCGCGGCATGGTGAGAGGAGCTATCTTGGAACCACAGACTTCTGCCCGTGCCACGAGACACCGCACCCAAGCGACCCTGATAGGTCACAGCATAGATTACGTCGCCCACTAGTAGGGGATCACCATCGATATCAACCATTCGCTCTAATTCAGTCCGACCCTGTGGCAGCGCCAGTCGAGACTCCCAAATCAAAGACCCATTTTCAGGATTGAACGCGATCATTTTACCCGAATCAAACCCGCTGAGAATCATATTATTGGTCACAATCGGCGCACTGGTGCCCCGAACACTGAGAATGGGTGCATCGTCGTCATGCTGCCACAACTCTTCCCCGGTGCTGGCATTCAACGCAAACAGCCGGTTATCAATGGTTTTTACAACGACCACTTCACCATTAGATTTAGGGTCTGTCAGGACCTCCGAGCTAACCTGCCCAGTCCACAATAACTGGCCATCATTGGCATCGAGGGCATAGACAACGCCTTCTATGGTACCCACCATCACCATTCCGGCACCATAGCCAACGCCACCAGAAACAGGCGCGTCAAGATCGGCCTGCCATAATCGCTTTCCAGTGCTCACACTCAAAGCCGTTACGCGGCCCTCATGATCCCCCGCAAAAACAACGTTCTCGCTCAGCGCAGGCCTGAGGCTATTGCGGTGATCAGTATTCCCAGAGCCAACGCTGGTAGACCACTGCCGTTTGACTGATACCTCTTGCTTAAACTTTACCAACTCCGCCGGCTGGATAGCGGCATCGTCTTCATCACCGCCAAACCAGCTACAGCCAGAGACTACGCTAGCGCAAAGTAGCACGGTGGTTAGCGTCTTAAATTGTTTCATAGGCAGTCTCATTGACTGTCTCCTTCGCTGTTAGGCTCATCTAAAGGCGCCTCGGCAGGAAGCACGGCACTCATTTTAAGCTGCAGTAAACTGCCAACCATTTGATCTGCAGACTCATTGGATACTAGCGCAGCTTGATAGGCTGTAAAGGCCGCTGCGCTATTATCCTGCTGTAGGTAGAAGTCGCCCTTGGCCTCTTCATAAGCCGATTTCATCTCGGCGGGATCACCGGTCTGAACCATCTTTAAGGCTTCGTCGATATTACCTCGAGCTGCCTCAACACGCGCCATACGCAGTCGAATCAATCGTTCGGTGGGTGCTTCCGGATTAGCATCCATTGCCCATTGCAGCTCAGTTACAGCGGCATCAAGATCATTGGCGTCGACAGCGAGCTTGGCTTTTACTAAGGCGCCGAACTGCGCGTAGGGTGAGCCGCTGTAATCGTCTTTGAGTTGATCGGCAATAGCATTAACCGTTGCCTGTTGCCCGTCGCTCAACAGCGTGCCTGGCTGTTGACCTGCAATCACATCAATCATCTCGCGATAAACATCTGACGCCTCAGTCATCTGCTCCTGCTGATGGGTTCCCCAAAACTGCCAGCCGAAATAACCACCAATAACCAGAACCACAGCCAAAACGGTTTGCATTCCATTCTCTGCCCACCAGCGCTTTAGTGCTTCAATTTGTTCTTCTTCAGTTATATCTTCTGCCACGATGGCTCCTTAATTAATCAGATTTGTAGTTAATACGTTGACCAGTTCTGACTGGGCAACCGTTTCTTGGGCTTTGTCTTCACGAAGATACTTCACCCCAATGGTACCGGATGCTGCTTCGTCCTCACCCATTATCAGCGCTATTATCGCGCCACTTTTATCCGCTTTTTTTATCTGCGACTTAACACTACCACCGCCGCAATGATGCTCTATTCTTAGACTGGGACATTGCTCACGCAGTTTTTCTGCTAAAACCAGCCCCTGTTGCTCAACATCTCCAACCGCCATCAGGTACACATCTACTTGATGGGCGATACTATCGGGGACAACACCCAACTCGTCAAGCAGCAGTACCAGTCTTTCTATACCCATAGCAAAACCTACCCCGGGGCAAGGCTTGCCACCAAGCTGCTCAACTAGGCCATCGTAGCGTCCACCAGCACAGACGGTGCCCTGAGCCCCAAGATGCGTAGTCACCCATTCAAACACTGTCTTGCCATAATAATCTAGGCCACGAACGAGTCTGGGGTTAATCTGAAAAGGCACATCTGCCGCATCTAACATGGCGCATAGCCGTTCGAAATGCTGGCGTGATTCGTCATCAATAAAATCAGCCAAATTTGGCGCTGCGTGCAACAAGGCCTGAACATCAGCATTTTTGCTGTCCAGAATACGCATCGGGTTTGACTGCAACCGACGCTGACTATCTTCATCTAGCTGCTCATATCGAGCGGTCAGATACTCCACCAAGGCCGCACGATAGCGCTTTCGATCGTCAGAGGTGCCGAGCGAATTAATCTCTAGTTTAACTGCATGATCAATCTTTAGGGTCTTCCAAAGCCGTGCCGTCAGCAATAATAGTTCTGCATCAATATCTGGGCCTTTAAGACCAAAGGCCTCTACACCAATTTGATGAAACTGCCTGAGACGACCCTTTTGTGGGCGCTCATGACGAAACATGGGACCCATATACCAAAGTCGCTGAGTTTGATTGTGCAGTAGACCGTTTTCAGTACAGGCACGGACACAGCCCGCTGTACCTTCCGGTCGCAGACTCAGGCTATCACCATTACGATCATCGAAGCTGTACATTTCCTTTTCGACAATATCTGTGACTTCCCCAACCGCGCGCTTAAACAACTCGGTCTGTTCGAGTAATGGGAATCGAATTTCTCGATAGCTATAACGCGCCAGCACATCGGCAACCACCCGCTCGAGGTACTGCCACGTGGCGGACTGTTCAGGGAGGAGATCGCTCATACCGCGAATGGATTGAATTTTCATGGCATTCTCTTAACGTTCTATCAGCGCTTAAACTTTGACGATTAGGTTTTTTTCATCTTTAGCCATCTGTATCTCTTTCGCTGCAGCCTTGGCACGAATTTGTTTTTCTAGCTCATTGACCAAGTCGTCATTTTCAATTTTATGGTCAGGAACCCCGTCGATATAAACGAGATTAGACGGCGTACCACCGGTTAAACCAAAATCAGATTCTTTGGCTTCGCCCGGACCATTAACGATACAGCCTATAATCGATACATCCATAGGCACGGTAATGTCTTCCAGACGACTCTCTAGCTCGTTGACGGTTTGAATTACATCAAAGTTCTGTCGTGAGCAGCTCGGGCAGGCAATAAAATTAATACCTTTGCTACGCAGTCTTAAGCTTCGCAACATATCCCACGCCACTTTAGCTTCTTCTACCGGGTCAGCAGCCAAGGAGATACGCACGGTATCGCCAATGCCATCGAGTAACAGCGCACCCAAACCTATGGCCGATTTTACGGTGCCTGATCTCAGGCCTCCAGCTTCAGTAATACCCAGATGCAGGGGCTGTTCAATACGCCCAGCGAGATCTCGATAGGCCGCCACAGCCATAAAAATATCCGAAGCTTTAACACTAACTTTAAAATTTTGGAAATCGTATTTGTCGAGTAATTCGACATTGCGCATAGCCGATTCAACCATAGCCTCAGCGGTCGGCTCACTATATTTGCGCAGCAAGTCTTTACCTAGAGAACCAGCATTAACACCAATACGAATGGGGATATTTAAATCTCGTGCTTTGGCTATCACTTCGCGCAAGCGGTCCTCGCGGGTTATATTGCCGGGGTTAATACGCAGACAGTCAACGCCTAAATCGGCAACACGAAGCGCAATATGGTGATCAAAATGGATATCTGCCACCAGAGGAACGTTCACCAATTTCCTTATCTGCCCAAAGGCCTCGGCTTCCTCGAGACTGGGTACTGACACGCGAACTATATCTGCCCCCGCTGCCTGAATACGGTTAATCTGGGCCACGGTCGCGGCAACATCGCCAGTACTGGTGTTGGTCATACTCTGAACAGATATCGGCGCATCGCCACCGACAGCGACATTGCCGACCATTATCTGTCGAGACTTGCGTCTAATTATTGGCGTTTCACTAAACACTTGAATACCACTCTCTCAATAAAATTATCGCTGCAGCCACTGTTTATATTCACGATTTTCACTGGAATACGGAAATAGTTTTTTTAATTTCAAACCTTGGCTAGCCACAGCATCCCTATTGCCAAAATACTTTTCTAGCCTAACCGATAGCCATAGACTTTTTGCCGTAGGCGGGGCCAAATCGCTGTACTGTTGCAACGCTTGCACAGCCTCTAAAAATCGCTTCTGCTCAAAATGAATCTCAGCAGTATCCAACCATGGCGCAGCGTACTCTGGCAAAAGTTGATTCACTTTTACCAATGACCGCAAAGCCTCTGCGGATCGAGTTAATTGTCGCTGTATCAAACCACTAATATAAAACGCCTGTGGACGTCGAGCATATTCTAAATCATTACTAGCCACTTCTATATGCTCGAGAGCCTCTATAAACCGTCTTTGATTGTACAGAAAAGCCGCAAAATTATAGCGCACCATACTGTTATTTTGATCACTGCCAATAGCTTTGCGATAGTGCTGTTCTGCCAAACCCATGTCCTGCTCGGACTGATAAAGAAGAGCATAGCCATTGTGCACTTGCGCCTTGGCGGAACTTGAGTTGAACTGCTTGGCTTTTTTTAAATGCACCCGCGCCAAATCATTATTCTTGCGGCCTAAATACTGCAAGGCCAAGGTCATATGCTGATTAAAAGATGCCTCTGAATTACCCGCTTTATTACTACTGCCAACGGAAATACAGGCGGTTAATACTGACACCAGCAACACTATCCATAGTGCTTTTTTAACCAACATATTCAGAGTCCCTCTGCCTAGTTCATCCCTTTAAATACTCGCACTTCGAACGACGCCTACTCAATAATCCTTACTGGCTGCGCTTCGTCCAATTTCTTTTTATAGCGCTCTTGACGCTTAGTTCGGTCATTAACTTCGCCGGCTAACTGCCCGCAGGCTGCGGCTATATCGTCGCCGCGAGTAGTGCGTACCGTTACAGTGTAACCCTCCCCTGCAAGAATGTCCCTAAACCGGTTGAGCGCCGTATTGCTGACTCTTTTGTACTCGGTACCAGGAAAAGGATTAAATGGAATCAGGTTGATTTTGCAGGGTAAGTCCTTTAACAATACCGCCAACTCTCTCGCATGTTCAGTCCGGTCATTGACCTGATCCATCAATGTATATTCGACCGTCGCTTTACGACGATTATCCGGCATCTTATCAATATAATTGCGGGCGCTTTCAATAAAGTCCACAAGTGGATATTTACGGTTGATCGGCACTAGCTGATTGCGTAACTCATCATTGGGCGCATGCAGAGAAATCGCGAGAGACACGTCACTCACATCAGACAATTTATCCAGTGCGGGGACCACCCCAGCCGTGCTCAGAGTGACGCGGCGCTTAGATAGTCCGTAGGCGTTGTCCTCAAGCATAATGCTCATGGCATCGACCACATTGTCAAAATTCATCAATGGCTCGCCCATGCCCATCATAACGACATTGGTGACACGACGCTTCGCCTTGGGGTCAAACTGATCGAACGAGTCTGCGGCGATCCACAGTTGACCAATAATCTCGGCGGCGGTGAGGTCCCGATTGAAGCCCTGCTTACCAGTGGCGCAAAAACTGCAATCCAAAGCACAGCCTATTTGCGAAGACACGCAAAGAGTGCCCCGCTCGCGTTCAGGAATATAGACCATTTCGATACAGCTTCCGCCATCCACCCGGATAAGCCATTTTCGAGTGCCATCAACAGAATCTTGACAGCTAACGACTTCTGGCAGCTTAATTTCGGCGATGTCTTTTAAGCGTTCACGCAGATCTTTCGAGATATTTGTCATCTGATCAAAATCGCATTCACCCATCTGATGAATCCATTTAATAATCTGTGTGGCGCGAAAACGTTTTTCGCCCATCTCATCGAAAAAGTCACCGAGGCGGGATGCGGAAAACCCCAAAAGGTTGGTTTTAACCTTTTGGGGTTGTTCGTCTATGGCGATTACTTCTGCTGCTTTTGGCATAGGTTCCTAGGACATGACTGTCCTGTGCTGCTGCATTAGCGCGCACAAATCTCGTTGTCTGCAAAAAAGTATGCAATTTCACGGGCTGCAGAGTCGGCTGAATCCGAGCCATGGGCGGCATTGGCGTCAATTGATTCGGCAAAATCAGCTCTAATAGTACCAGCTGCAGCTTCTTTAGGGTTAGTCGCACCCATCAGATCACGGTTGGTCACAATTGCATTTTCACCTTCCAGCACCTGAACGGAAACGGGTCCTGATGTCATAAACGCAACGAGGTCCTTAAAGAAAGGGCGCTCACTGTGCTCTGCGTAGAATCCTTCAGCCTGCTCTTGGCTTAGCTGCTGCATTTTGCAGGCAACAATGTGTAGGCCCGCAGATTCAAAGCGGCTGAGAATTTGACCAACAACGTTTTTTGCAACGGCATCGGGCTTGATAATGGATAAAGTGCGTTCAGTCGCCATGAAAATATCTCCAAACTAGTACTAGACTAGTAAAATGTTAGTAATTTAGGGTTCATCAAACAGCCCAACGGGCCTGAGAACGCGGATTCTACCGACACTGCGGGATGGTAACAATGGTTTTATTACACTGAGCTTTTTTTGCGCAGACTAACCTCTCTCTTGGAGAGTCTGTTCCCCCAATCTAAGGCCAATGTACTGCCATTATTAGTCTGTCTGGTGCGGTTACCGCGCCAGTGTCGTTTATTCCTGCTCTTCAATCCATGCCATCTGTATGGCTTCGAGGATCTTTTCACCACAGCGATCAGGGTCGTCTGAAAATCCTTCGATCTCCAGCACCCATTGACGCAAATTGACAAAATTTACGTATTTCGGGTCTATGTCCGGATGGTTGTCGGCCAGCTCAATCGCTATATCGTTAATATCCGTCCACTTAATCATCTGCCGTTACTCCTGTTAGCTATTTTAATGGGAAAACCTTAGTGGCGCTCAGAGACCATATTAATAGTGTACCGAGGAATTTCCACGACTAGATCTGTCTCGCCGACCAGTACCTGACAACTCAATCGAGAATCTGGATCGACGCCCCAGGCTTTGTCGAGAAAGTCTTCTTCCAACTCGTCAGCGATGGGCAGCGCCTCATAGCCTTCACGAATATGAACATGGCAGGTTGTACAGGCACAGGACTTTTCGCAGGCATGTTCAATATCCAAACCATTGCGCAGCGCCGCGTCACAGATGCTTTCGCCTTTTTTGGCTTCTATCACTGCACCGTCGGGGCAAATCTCATGATGGGGTAAAAATACTATTTGAGCCATGGTCGGTCTCATCCTCATTAATTGGGTTGTAACTAGCTGTTATCGATTTCATCTAAGCTTTGGCCTGCGAGCGCTCGCTTAATACTGGTATCCATTCGCAGTGCCGCAAAGGCTTCACTGGCTTTTGCCACGGAGTCGATCTGACGGGCCAACAGCCGATGCTCAGTGGTACTTTCACGCAGGGTTCGCAGTTCCTGAATCGCGACTCTCAGGCAGTGCCGCTCATCCTCATCGAGTAGCGCATCACCGTCCTTGTAGAGCGCTGAGAGCAGATCTTCGATCATTCGATCGGCCTCTACCTGCTGTTCACGAAGCGCTCGCGCTTGCATGTCTCCGCGCGCATGAGTAAACGACGCCTGCAGCATGTCGGTAATTTCATTTTCTGCCAAACCATAAGACGGCTTTACTTCGATTCGGGACTCAACATTACTGACCAGCTCTCTCGCCGACACGCTCAACAAACCATCAGCATCAACCTGATAGGCGACACGAATTTTCGCCGCACCTGCCACCATCGGTGGAATACCACGCAGATCAAAACGCGCCAAAGAACGGCAGTCTGTCGCCAACTCTCGCTCACCTTGCAATATATGGATGGCCATGGCGGTCTGACCGTCTTTAAACGTAGTGAACTCCTGGGCTTTGGCCACGGGAATGGTGGTGTTTCTATGGATGATTTTTTCCGTTAAACCGCCCATAGTCTCGATGCCCAGTGATAATGGAATCACGTCGAGCAATAACATATCGTCGCCGGATTTATTGCCGACTAGGACTTCGGCCTGAAGTGCGGCACCCATGGCGACCACCTGATCGGGATCTAAACTGCAAAGCGCCTCACGACCAAATAACTCAGACACCTTTGCACCCACTCGCGGCGTTCTTGTCGAACCGCCCACTAGAATCACATCACCTATCTGGCTCTTTGCTAGACCAGCATCGCGCAGTGAGCGCTTGCAAGCCCGCAGAGTTTTATCGATCAGGCCGTCGATCAGACTGTGCATCTGCTCGCGAGTCAGCAGACCTTGCCAATCCAAAACCTCCAGCTGCACCTCGGCTGAATCAGTCAGTTCTTCTTTGGCAAATTTAGCCGTTTCCAACAGTATTCTCTGCTCTACCGGAGATAGATCATCACTCATACCCATTTGCTCACGCAGCCAGCTGGCTATAGCATGATCAAAGTCATCACCGCCCAGTGCGGAATCACCGCCAGTGGCCAACACCTCAAATACGCCACGAGTGAGGCGCAAAATACTGATATCGAAAGTGCCTCCACCAAGGTCATAGACAGCGATCGTTCGCTCTTCCTGCGCTGATTCATTCTGGTCCAAACCATAGGCAAGCGCCGCAGCCGTCGGCTCATTTAATAGCCGCAATACCTTGATACCAGCCAGCGTGGCGGCGTCTTTAGTCGCTTGACGTTGCGCATCATCAAAATAGGCAGGCACGGTGATAACAGCGCCATCGAGCATGCTATCAAAAGTAATCTCAGCGCGACCCGCCAGCTTACGCAATATTTCTGCAGATACCTGAATCGGGCTAACCGGTCCATAGACGGTTTGAATTTTTGGCATGCCACCGTCGTCAGCGGCAAATTCATATGGAAGTCGACCACCAAAGGTTTTCACATCGGCCAGACCACGGCCCATAAGACGCTTGACTGAAACAAGTGTGTTAAGTGGGTCGCTGACATTGTGCTCGGCGGCCTCATAGCCTACGCAGCTGACGCCATCAGCCGTGTAATGCACCACGGAGGGCAATAGCTCTCGACCCTGCTCGTCGGGCAATATCTCGGCCATACCACTGCGAACTGTCGCCACCAATGAATTGGTGGTACCCAAATCTATACCCACGGCATGACGGCGCTGATGAGGTTGCGGTGACTGACCCGGCTCGGAAATTTGCAGTAATGCCACTGTTTATTCGTCCTCTAAATCGGCTTCAAGTTGTTGAATTTCATACAGCAACTTGGATGAAAATTGCATCTTTGTGACGGTATTAAATGCATCGCTATCGTTATCCGACTGATACTCAGATGCAAATCGATCCTGCAAAGCACTAAATGTTTGCTCGACGCCAATACGAAGCTGCTCTAGGGCCGCAAAGGGGTCTGCATTATCTCGAACTTCGGAGAGCTGCTCACGCAATTGTATTTGTGCCATTAAAAACACCCCATCATGAGTGATGTGGCTATCTTGGCTGGCATCGATTTTTTTTAATTCAAGCAGATACTGGGCACGCTTCAGGGGGGACTTGAGCGTTTCGTAGGCCTGATTGATGAGAGACGCTGCTTGCACGGCGAGGCGCCTCTCAACATCACCTTGACTGGCATAACGGTCGGGGTGAAATTCTTGCTGAAGTTTCCGATAACTGACGTCGAGACTAATCTGATCAACCTGCCATCCGACGACCATGGAAAAAATTTCAAAATAATCACTAGAAAGTTTCAAACGCCATCAACCTGTCTATTGCCTGCGCCAGAGCGGTTAAACGTGGAAGCTCTCTCCGCATCCACATTCATCTTTAACATTAGGGTTTTTAAATTCAAACCCTTCGTTTAAGCCTTCTTTGACGTAATCGAGCTCAGTCCCATCGAGGTACAGCAAGCTTTTTGGGTCAATAATTAACTTCACATCACCACAGTGGAAAACCTGATCTTCTGTGGCAGCATCATCGACAAACTCTAGGACATAGGACAGACCGGAACAACCTGTGGTGCGGACACCCAAGCGGATACCTACACCTTTACTGCGGTGCTCTAGATGTTTGGTAACATGCTGCTCCGCAGCTGGGGTCATGGTGATAGCCATAGCTTATCTACCCTGCTTCTCGCGAACATCACGCACTGCCGCTTTGATAGCGTCTTCCGCTAATACTGAACAGTGTATTTTCACTGGCGGAAGACCTAGCTCTTCAGCAATTTCGGTATTTCTAATCTGCGCAGCGTCATCAAGCGTTCGACCTTTTACCCATTCGGTAAGCAGTGAGCTCGAGGCTATGGCAGAACCGCAACCGTAAGTCTTAAACTTGGCATCTTCAATAATGCCGTCATCGTTAACTCTGATCTGCAGGCGCATAACATCGCCGCAGGCCGGAGCACCTACCATGCCAGTACCGACATTTTTTGCACTGTCGTCGAGTTTACCAACGTTGCGTGGGTTTTCGTAATGATCAATAACTTTTTCGCTGTAAGCCATGTCAGTGACTCCTAATTAATAATGATAAACATTTAATGACAGCGCTTAGTGCGCGGCCCACTCAACGGTACTCAAATCTACACCATCTTGAAACATATCCCAAAGAGGCGAGAGCTCACGCAGCTTTTCAACTGCCAGTCGCACCTTAGCAATTGCTTTATCAATGTCTTGCTCGTTGGTGTAACGACCAATACTAAAGCGGATTGAACTATGTGCCATCTCATCATTCAAACCCAGCGCTCGAAGTACATAGGAGGGCTCGAGGCTTGCTGAGGTACAGGCCGACCCTGAAGACACAGCGAGATCGCGCAGCGCCATAATCAGAGACTCCCCCTCCACAAAGGCAAAACTTATATTAACAATGCCTGGCACATGCTGATCTGGAGAGCCATTCAGGTAGACCTCTTCCATATCAGAAACGCCCTCCCAAAGACGGGTGCGCAATGCGTCAATGCGCGCTGATTCAACGGCCAGATTTTCAAATCCGAGCTTAAAAGCTTCGCCCATACCGACAATTTGGTGAGTTGGCAGGGTGCCAGACCGCATGCCACGCTCATGACCGCCTCCATGCATCTGCGCCTCAATACGCACTCGAGGCTTGCGGCGGACAAAAAGTGCACCAATACCTTTCGGTCCATAGATTTTGTGCGCTGAGAAAGACATCATATCCACGTTCATGGCTTCGACATCGATCGGCGTTTTGCCTGCACTTTGCGCGGCATCGACATGAAAAAATACTTTGCGCTCGCGACAGATTTTACCAATCGCGGCTATATCATTCAGTGTGCCCAACTCATTATTGACGTGCATAATTGAGACGACAGTGGTGTCTTCCCGAATCGCATCAGCGACCATTTCAGGTTGAATTAGACCATGGCTGTCTGGATCAAGATAGGTAACTTCAAAGCCTTCACGCTCAAGCTGACGGCACGTATCTAAAACCGCCTTATGTTCGATTCTGGAGGTAATAATATGTTTACCCTTACGCTGGTTAAAATGGGCACAGCCTTTAATCCCAAGGTTATTAGCCTCAGTCGCACCAGATGTCCAGACAATTTCACGAGGATCCGCACCGATTAACGTCGCCACATCGTTGCGCGCATCTTCGACAGCGGCTTCTGCCTGCCAGCCAAACACATGAGATCGTGAGGCTGGATTACCGAACTGCCCAGAGGGCGTTAAAAACTGCATCATCTTATCCGCAACGACTGGATCAACCGGTGTTGTCGAAGCATAATCTAGATAAATGGGAAGATTCATTGTTTACTCCAAATTCAGCAGGCGCTCGCCTGCAAGTTATCATCTAAGATCAGCAGTTGGTCATCCTGCCGCTGAGCTATATTTTGTATGTCTCGTTTTGCCACCAAATCAGCCAGAGATATGCCATTTAGAAACCCATGAATCTCTGTGCTCAAGTCGTGCCACAGAGCATGAGTTAAGCAAATCTTACCGCCCTGACAGTCGCCTTTTCCCTTGCAGTTAGTCGTATCAATAGATTCATTGACTGCATCGATAATCTGCGCAACAAAGATTCCATCTGTGGCTCGAGCCAAACGGTAACCGCCGCCTGGTCCTCTGACACTGAACACTAATTCCGCCTGTCGCAATCTTGAAAACAGCTGCTCCAGATAAGATAGGGAAATTGACTGCCGCTCAGAGATATCCGCCAAAGAAACAGGCCTGTCCTGAGCATGCAAAGTCAAATCGAGCATGGCTGTTACTGCGTAGCGTCCTCTAGTTGTCAGCCGCATCTTTATTCCTCTGCGTTGTTCTTTTAAGATCGACGAAATTATCCAATACCCCACTAAAATAGTCAAGTAAATACCCTATTGATTTACTCAACTACTTTTTAATAATACGCTGCACCGATGACAATAGACCACGCAGGATTGATACTTCCATCTGATCCATTCTTGTGCGATTAAATAACCTACGCATGCGGGTCAATAACTGCTTCGGATTTTCGGGATCATAGAAATTAAGATCCTCCATCGTCTTGGCCAGATGCTCATGAAAAAACTCAAGGTCACCAGCCGTCACAGGGGGCTGATCCCATTCCTGCAGCGATGGCAGGTTGCCCTCGGCATCGGCCAAACTTGCCATACGAATTTCGTAACTGAGTACTTGCACGGCAGTCGCCAGATTTAGAGAACTATATTCTGGATTCGAGGGGATATGCACGTGGTAATGGCATTTGTGCAGTTCTTCATTAGTTAAACCTCGATCTTCGCGGCCAAAAAGTAGGGCGACCTTGTGACCGTCGGCTTCAGCCCAAATTCGCTCGCCGCATTGCCGAGGGTTAATCAGTGGCCAGGGAATTCTTCGCTCCCGAGCACTGGTACCAATCACCAATGAGCAGTCGGCGATAGCCTCATCGACCGACTGCACAATTTTGGCATTTTCCAGCACGTCTCGTGCTCCCGCTGCACGCCAAATAGCGCGAGGCGCAGGGTATTCCCGAGGCTCAACCAAATACAGTTCCGCCAAACCCATATTTTTCATAGCTCTAGCCGCACCGCCAATGTTGCCTGGATGAGTGGTATTGACCAGTACAATGCGAATTTTTTTCTGACGTTCAGTGACCGACACTTTATCCCTCTCAATCAGTTCATAACCCATAATTTGGGGCGGCATAATAACAGAATCAGTCTTCTCTGGCACCGTGGTTCTGGTACAATGCCGGCGCTCTTTAAGTCACCTGGACAATATCACTATGCAACCTATGGTTAACATCGCGCTTCGCGCTGCCCGCATGGCAGGCGAAATGATCGTCAAATCTGCAGACAATCTGGATTTAGTCAGGGTTGATGAAAAAGGCCGACATGACTTTGTCACTGAGGTAGATCGTCGCTCTGAAGAAACGATTATCTACAACATCAAAAAAGCCTATCCGGACCACCGCTTTCTCGGCGAAGAAAGCGGTGTCAGTGGCAACCCGGACAGTGACATTGAATGGGTAATTGATCCTCTCGACGGTACCACTAATTTTATTCGAGGCATCCCTCACGTAGCCATTTCTATCGCTTGCCGCATTAAAGGTAAACTCGAGCACGGGGTAATCTTAGAGCCCTTTAAACACGAGGAATTTACCGCTAGTCGCGGCTACGGCGCAAAGTTAAATGGCCGTCGGATTCGTGTTTCTGGCCGAATGGAAGAGGCTGGCGCACTTTATGCGACGGGCATTCCGTTTAGTGAACCTTCCTTTAACGAGATGGACAATTACCTTGCTTGCATGCATGAGTTTGCCGAAAACTCTGCGGGTATTAGACGCATGGGCGTAGCTTCTCTGGATTTAGCCTATGTAGCCGCAGGACGCATGGATGTATTTTGGGAGATGAATCTAAAACCTTGGGATATTGCTGCTGGTGTGCTTATCGTCCGCGAAGCCGGTGGGATGGTGAGTGATTTTCAAGGTGGCGAGACTTTTATGGACTCGGGAAATATTCTGGCCTGCACGCCAAAACTATTTAAACCTAGCCTGAAGGTCATTTCTAATCATCTAGGCCACTTAAAGTAGTGTCCTTGAGCACTTACAACACCGCCCCAGCGCGCTCCACCAGCCAGTAGGCACTAGTTATCCCAATGCCGTAAACCACCACCTCCGTGAGCACGGCCGCTCGCGATTTTAAAGCGGGCACTCCTCGCAGGGCAAGCATGGTCGCTATTACAATCACGGCAATAAATAGTAACTGGCCGACCTCGACCCCAATATTAAAGAATAGTAATGCCTCAATTTTCATTGAGGCTGGAAGACCCAACTCTTGTAATACCACCGCAAAACCAAATCCATGCAGTAGCCCAAACACAGTGGATACGCTCAAAGGATGCCGCCAGGTAAAGCTATCTTTAGCGTTATCACCGGCTCGACCCCGCTTAATAATCTCTACCGCCAGCAACAAAATACTCAGAGCAATGAGCCACTCAACCAATTCAGTGGGTAAGCGGAATATGTTGAGTGCAGCCAAACTCAATGTCACTGAGTGCGCCAGAGTAAAACCTGTCACCGTCAACAAGAGACGCTTAAACCCGCCAGCAATAATGATAAGACAGAGCACAAATAACAGATGGTCCGTCCCTGCTAGAATATGTTCTATCCCAGCCACCGTGTATTGTTTGGCTACCACAGTTGATGATGATGCGAGCGGCAGGGTAACGGTGGTTTGTTCAGGCCCAGAAAAGACCTGAATGGGTTCTGCTGATAACGACTTGAACACGATGAGTGAGGTCAGCGCCGGATTGCTATTTGGATAGTCCAACTGAACGCTAAACGCTGCGTTATTGGCCTCTTCCGTATGCCACTGACAACGGTAGACTTTACGCCCGATTAAGCCTACCGCATTTTCGCCAACGGCCAGAGCACACTGAGGATGTATTAAGCTGATCCGAGGCTCCTCCCCTGCGGACATTACCGGAGGCACTTTCCACTTTAAAAGATAGTGGTTGCTACTCTGTTCAACAACCTCAACGTAGACCGGTCGAGCTTCATCGGCGTAGGCCAAATTCGCCACCAGTACCGCCACAATCAATAGCAGTGCGAGCCTCATTATTATTGGCTCTTATCGGTAATCTGGTATTTCGCCATTAGTTTGAAAATAGCCTGTCGCTTGATTGACCGCTGTTGCTGTCGCTGGGCATCGGCAAATACTGCCGAGCCAATAGCCATCAACTCAGGAATATAGGCTGGTGTATTCTTCACTAGCAAAACTAGATGCCAGCCGAAATTAGACTGGATTGGTCCCTGCCATCTCTCGTCGGGCTTTAAGGCGAATAACTGCTCCTGAAATTGACTGCCAAAGTGACTACTGATTTCATCGTCTTGGCGATTGACATAGTTGCGGTTGTAAAGGAATCGTTCACCATGACGCGCAGCGTTTTCAAAGGGCGTCTCTGTGCGGTTCAGCTCTTGCTGCAATACGCTTGCTCGCGCCTTTGCCTCGTCCACTGACCGACGTTCGGACGAAATAAAAACGTGGGTGAAAGTCGCTTCGGCCGCTTTCTGATAGTCCTGCCGATGCTGTTCGTAGTAAGTTTGTAGATCTGCATCGGTCAGAGGCGTTGATTCATCATAAAAACCCTGTGCTAGATAATCCATTTTTTGAATTAAACGACGACGGATAATCTGGTCATTTTTATCTAAATTGAGTGCCATCGCCTCACGAAATAACACCTCCGCTCTGGCGTAATCGTCGATTAACAGTTGTCGCTCTGACGCACTGAGCGCTTTTAGCGCCGCCATTGCATCTGCCGGCTTAAAGGTCTTGGCACGGAGCTGCATAAACTGAACCAATGTCCCATCGTCAATCGAGATCTGAAATTGCGCATTAGCATAGTCGTCGGCATTAATAAGTCGCTCGCCACCGAACAGTACCACCGCCACAAACAAAAACTGGAACAGTGGCTCTCGAGCAAGTCTGCTGATAGCTGCTTTCATAATTCGCGCTCAATCCCTTGCTTTTAAATAGGATTATACCAAATAGGTGAGCTGTAGGCTCGTTCCTGAATAGTTTTTGGTCCCCTTGGCGGCTGCTCCAACTCCAGCGCAATACTGTCATACAGTGCATTTCTGGCAGTTGGAATTTGCAGGACACGAACATAATAAAAGGCTGAGTGCTGTGGGTTAAAGTTAGGATCAATCCAGCGCACCGCAAACTCGGCCTGGCCAATGCTATTGCTATAACGCCCGGAATTGAGGTCAACCGTATTGCCAACTGCAGGTAAGTTACCCCCAGCATCCAGCGCTCGAGGTTGCTGATCCTCACCCTCTGACCAAGCGATATTGTATACCTGCTCGTGCTGTTCGCCGCTCTCGTCAACCCAACCCTTTACCATCTGCACGCGATCCAAGTTGGCATCCACAGGATCCTTGACCGCCCGCACCAAAAAACTCGGCGCCCTGTCCAAGCCCTCCATGGCGATCAAGTCACCCCCCATGGGTACACCATACTGATAGCCTATAGCTGCAAAGTTTTCGGCATTTTCGGCATCGACAGGGAATTGCCAGCCGGCAAACATCTGTAACCGCAGGCGCGGACCGCTAGTGGCATAAACTTCTTTGCGCTTAAACGCTGCGTAAATCGCTTCACGGGTGTTCTCCGCAGCCCAAACAGCGGCAAGCCCCGACGCAGACATATCATAACCATTGCTCGTTATAGGGCTTTTGCCCACGCGCACTTTGGTTTCGGGGGTTGAATCTTTGGCCATTTTCCCCCAAAAGTTCCTCTCCTCAGGAGAAGAAAGCCCTGTGTGCGAATCTGTGGACCCAATTAGACCAAATTTATAGGGATTGACGCCCACTTTTTGCTCAATCGCTAGACCCCTTTTTAATGCTGGTCGAATAAAGTCTGCGCTGCTGGCAGTATAAGCGTCTTGGCCCAACTGAATATAATGATCGTAGTTTTCAAAATCGGCAAATTTATCATCCGGTGAAAAGTCACTGCGTGTCTCACTATCGCCCTTAGTCTGTGTCACCTCTACAATCGGCTCCCAAGCCACTCGACGGCGCGCATAATCGGCGGTGATAGGCACCCCTCTAAGACTAGAGGTATCAAACATATACCCTTTTGATATATTGGAGTTGTGCGGAATAGCCAGAAATCGCGCACCGGTGCGGGCCTGCGTGTCATCTAGCCACTGCCACAGATCTTCGGGGTACTGACTCTTGTCCGAGCCATAGGGTAAAAATTGAGTCGCTTTATCGGCACCATCAGGGGTGATAACGATGCGGTGTAAATTAGCGCCAGTCGGGATAGAACTCCACTCCCAGCCCAACAAACTAGTAAAGGTCCCCGGATCATTATGACGTTCCGCACTGGCTACAATAGATTCCCAGGCGTTGACGCTGATCGGCGCAATGTCTCCAAAAATATTCATATCACCAATATTATTACTCGGATCTGCGGCGGGATCTGCGTGACCTTTTACGGTCTTTGCTTTGGGTAAAAAACGGCCAAAGAACTGCAGTCCTGTATCCTCATCAATCGCTTGATTCATCTTTTTAATGAAATACCAACGCTTGAGATTCCCGTACCAACCAAGATCCACCAATTCAGCTGTGTTCTCATAAAAAGCGCGCATCACACCCAGCATTTCTGCATGGTCCGATACGACCAAAAAATCCAACGGGGTCTCGATCTGCACTCTAGCTCGATTATAGGGGTGAATGACCGGCTGGCCTTTGGCCCATCTATAGGCGGTGTCAGGATCAGCACTGTGATTGTTGTTCAAAAAGGCATCAAAAGAATAGGACGTGTGTAGATGCGTATCGCCAAAATATACCTGCATAGGGTCCGGTATCGAATCTTCAGCCGCAGCCGCAGCGCCCAGTAGGCCCAAAGCCACAGCACCCATTGCTATACGTACGCCTGCCACCATGATGGACCCCCAAATATTTTTTATTTTAACAGCCCATAGCTTAAACTATTTTGGTGATCTTGAGTGCGTAATTGTCACAATGACAAGTATTTTGGGGAGGTACTTGGCCGATTCAAAACGGTGCTGTAAAGTGCCCTTCAAAGTCCTGCTTGGTTAACCGTCCAGTGCAAACATTTTCAAAAACGACAGGTATCTCCGTTGTGGTCGCCAACATGGTTGGCACCGGCGTTTTTACTAGCCTGGGCTTTCAATTGCTAGGTATCCAATCCTTTTTTGTGTTGATGATGCTGTGGTTTGTCGGTGGTATTACGGCCCTTTGTGGCGCCCTCACCTATGCTGAACTAGGGGCGAATTTGCCTCGGTCCGGCGGTGAATATAACTTTTTAACTCGACTCTACCACCCCTGCGCCGGATTTATCTCCGGCTGGGTATCCGCCACCGTTGGCTTTGCCGCGCCGGTTGCGCTAGCTGCCATGACCTTTGGCGCCTATCTGTCTGCTGTATTCCCTAACATCTCACCCACCGGATCGGCAATGGCACTGGTCATTTTATTAACCGCCGTTCACTGCCTATCTCGGCAGACCAGCAGCAGCGTTCAGCAGGCATTTACTGCGCTGAAAGTGTTGCTGATTTTGCTATTTTGCGCGGTTATTTTTATTTGGGGTGGCACCTATCAAGGCGTCGATTTTTCGCCTCAAGCCGGCGATGAGAAGCTTATCTTTAGTGGCGCTTTCGCGGTGGCCTTGATCTACGTCAATTATGCCTATACCGGTTGGAACTCGGCGACCTATGTCACCAGTGAATTAGAAAACCCCCAGCGTAGTCTCCCTATAGTATTACTGGTAGGGACATGCATAGTCATGGCGCTGTATCTGATGCTAAATTTTACCTTTTTAAGCGCAGCGCCAATCTCAATCCTCGAGGGAAAACTCGAGGTGGGGGTCATAGTCGCAGACCATGCCTTAGGTGCCAATGGCGGCAAGGCAATGGGCGCCATTTTGGCTCTATTGTTAATTTCGACAGTAAGTGCAATGACCATGGCAGGCCCCAGAGTGCTCCAGGCTATCGGAGAAGATTTTAGCTTATTTTCCAAACTCGCCGACCTAAACCGCCATGGCGTGCCGATGATTGCCATTATTTTTCAAGGATCCTTGGCGCTGGTGTTTATTGTCAGCGCCACCTTCGAGTCGGTGCTGATCTTCTCAAGTTTTGTCTTGGGTGTGAATACCCTATTTTCTGTGATCGGAGTCTTTGTGCTGCGCTGGAAGAAAATGAACATCAAAGGGGCATATAAAACCTTCGCCTATCCTTTTGCACCGCTGATTTACCTAAGTGTTACTTTATGGACATTAATTTACGTACTCATTTCACGGCCGATTGAAGGTTGGATTGGTGTCGCCATGATTGCAGCCGGTGCGGTGCTATATTATTTTTCCGCCAACCGGTCGCACGATTCGGGTCGATAAATAGCCATAAGTCAGCAATACTGGCTCGATGGAATCTGACTACCACCGCATTGCCGATGCTATCGACTTTATAGCCACTAATAGCCATCGGCAGCCGACCCTAAATGACGTTGCAACCCATTTAGAACTTAGCGCCGCTCACTTTCAGCGCCTCTTTAGCCGCTGGGCCGGTGTCACGCCAAAGAAATACCTGCAAATCCTTACCGTAGAACATGCCAAACAACTATTGAGCGAATCTAAGCCACTGCTCGCTGTGTCAGATGAGGTGGGCCTTAGCAGCGGTTCAAGGCTCTATGACCACTTTGTGCAACTGGAAGCGGCTACCCCTGGAGAATATAAAACCGGCGGTGCCGGCTTGAGTATTGATTATGGGGTACATAACAGCCCCTTCGGCAATATCTTTGTGGCGGCTACAGCGCGAGGAATCTGCAAGCTCTCTTTTCTTGATCAAGCCGATATAACTGCTGATATTACCGATCTGCAGAGACGATGGCCTAATGCATTACTGCGCCACAACGCGCCGGCCTCACTGAAGATTATTGACAGAATCTTCTCAGGTACTGGCCCTGTGGATCGTCCACTTTCACTGCACGTCTGCGGCACTAATTTTCAGGTTAATGTTTGGCGAGCACTGATGCAAATACCTGCAGGTACGCTCAGATCCTATAGCCATATCGCCAAGGCTGTTGGCAAACCCATGGCAGCTCGGGCGGTGGGTTCAGCCATAGGCTCTAATCCCATCGCGTTCTTCATCCCCTGCCATAGGGTCCTGCAGCAAAGTGGCAATATCGGCGGCTATCATTGGGGCTTAACGCGCAAGCATTTAATCCATGCTTGGGAATCCGCCCGAGGCTGAATGCGACGAATATTTCACATCACAGCCCCTTCCCCACAGCAAAGGTTTAGCATTACTGTTTTTTAGTCCTAGCGCCATTAGTGCGGGGCCCCTCAATGCTGAGAGAGGCGGCTGTATAGCGATCGGCGAAAACCTGATCTTTATCTAGAAATGCCTTTAAGTTCCAAGAAGTCATCAAAGCCAAACTCACCCCATTCACGGCCATTACCCGATTGCTTATAGCCGCCAAAGGGCGCTGTATAGTTTTGCGATGCACTATTTAGACTAACCATGCCGGCACGCAGCTTTCCTGCGACGCGCTTAGCGCGCTCATCATCGCCCGTGCTTAAATAGGCAGCTAATCCATAGGGCGTATCATTGGCAATGGCAATCGCGTCTTCTTCCGTCTCAAAGGGAATCATGGTCAGCACCGGGCCGAAGATCTCTTCCCGCGCAATCATCATCTGATTATTGGCGCCAGCAAATACGGTCGGCTTAACAAAATAGCCTGTCTCTAATCCCTCCGGCTTGCCCAAACCGCCGGCAACTAGCTCTGCGCCCTCTTCTATACCGACTTTGATCAGGCCCTGAACTTTGTCAAACTGGACTCGGCTAGATAGTGGACCCAAATGCCAACCCTCTTCAGTAGGCTGTCCCACCTTAATATTTTCAGCTGCCTGCTTGGCAATCTGCACGGCCCGATCATATACCGAAGCCTGCACCAACATACGCGAGGGGGCATTGCAGGATTGACCCGTATTACCCATCATATTGGTCACTCCCGAACGTACGGCAACTTCTAGGTCGGCATCCTCAAAGATGATGTTGGGGGACTTGCCACCCAGTTCTTGGGTCACTCGCTTAACCGTTTCCGCCGCCGCTTTGGCCACCAAAATACCAGCACGCGTTGAACCGGTAAATGACACCATATCAATATCAGGGTGGCTAGAAATTACGGCACCTACATCGGGGCCGTCGCCATTGACCATATTGTAAACACCTGCGGGGAAGCCCGCCTGATGGACCATTTCACTAAATAGGTGGCCGGAGATAGGTGCAATTTCGCTGGGCTTAAGCACCATAGTGCAACCCGTAGCCAGTGCCGGCGCGACCTTGCAGGTAATCTGGTTTATCGGCCAGTTCCAGGGAGTAATAAAGCCACAGACACCAATGGGCTCTTTGACAATACATGTATTAAGTACCTGACGCTCAAACTCAAACACCTTTAACGCCTCTATTGCCGTAGCGATATGCCCTCGCCCGCAGTCAGCCTGAGCTGCAGTGGCAAAAGAAATAGGCGCACCCATTTCCATGGAGATCGCAGCTGCCATTTCATCGACACGTGACATGTAAATCTGCAGTAGCTTCTCCATCAACGCAACACGCTCGTCGACACTAATTTGAGAATACAGCGTAAACGCCGCCTTGGCTGCGGCTACCGCAGCTTCGACATCGGCAGCAGCACCCAGCGAGATAGTTGCAATCATCTCTTCATTGGCCGGATTTTCCACATGGAGATCGTTAGTCTGGACTGGGTCAACCCACTGACCATTGATATAAAACTGACGTAAATCTTTCATTGATACCCCTCATTAAATAAGCTGCTTTGGCGTTTTGTTATTAGTGTAGTGTAATGCTCAGGACAACTTTATCCCATACCCCATTTGCGGTGCGCTAGGGGCATTTCTCTAAAGCAGAGCTTCCAAGATCTCTGCAGTTTGAGGACCGATCATTCGCTGCAGCAATTTACCGTCGGTGCCAATCACCAGAGTTTCCGGCAGCACATTAACCGGTTCAAGCCCCCAAATGTCACGTGGATCCGCCAGCAGACTAGGGAAATCAATGCCTAACTTTTCGATTTCAGCTCTTAGGGCGTCTCCCTCTGAGCCATCAAAATTAACCGCCAATACGACCACTTGGTCGGCATGCTCTTTGGCGAATTGATTAAACTCCGGGATCTCTTTGCGGCAAGGCCCGCACCAGACTGCCCAGTAATTAATAACCGTTAGCTTGGTCGAGGTACCAAATGTAATACTGTCGCCCTCAAGTAATGGATAGCTCACCTGGTGAGGGTCCTGTGCACACCCCATTAGCAAAAGACTTGTTAGTATCAACTTTTTAATCATATATCTCACCCTGGGTTCTCATTTGTTCTGCATTAAACAACGCTTCAACCGTCACCGAAAAATTATTCTCTAAGGTAGTACGGGTTTTTGCAATAAGTAGTTCGTAGTTTACATGCCAAGGATGCGAAGAGAGCAGTTTCTCCGCTCCCTGCTGCGGGGAGCTCAAGAGATTCTCGCCCAGCCAACCGGCCACATCGCTCAAGGTAACGGAAGCCAGATCTCGAATCAGCACGTAGTGGCCAAGTGCCGTTTTTTCGAGTATTGACTGATGCAACAGACTATTGCGCAGCCGCTTCCAGTGTTCTGCATCCAAGCCGACATTGACAATATACCGATCAGACAAGGTATTGCCCTGCTGCTGAAGCTTCCGACAATGCCAGAGCACCATGACAGTGGCTAACAAATCGGTCATTTTATTGCCATGCCCCTCATATCGAAAGGTTTCCAAGCTGCGTACCAACTCAGCGCCAATCAAAATAAGCACCCAAAGCAGATATATCCAAATCAAAAATAATGGGATAACAGCAAACGCGCCGTAAACGCTGGTGTAGCTAGAATAGGCCACTAATGCGCCAAACAGGGCCTTGGCACTTTCAAACAAAATAGTGGTGACGAGCCCCCCAGTAAAGGCATGTCGCGCTCTAACCTTACAATTTGGTACCGCAATAAATAGAAGCGTCAAAGCCATCCAGGTCAGTAGCCAAGGCAGATAAGCAAACAGATACTGCCCGATTCCCAGTGCATCAACCTCATCAACCATCAAACTAAACGACAGGAGATATGTTTTCATCACCACCCCCGCCGCCAGCAATAATGGCCCAAGGCTTAAAATAGCCCAGTACAATAAGAACCCACTGAGACCTCGGCGACCGCCATCAGTACTCCAGATATGGTTGAATGTTTTTTCTATATTGGCGAGCATTAAATAGGAGGTGATCATCAAAATAACTGCACCAACCGAACTCAACTTGCGTGCCTGAGAGGAAAACTCCCTGAGATACCCAGCGATCTCTTGTCCACTACTGGGCAGCACCTTCGAGAATATCCAACTTTCGACCTGCGAGCCCGCATCTTGAAAGGCGGGTATTAATGAGAACATGCTGTACATCAGAGTCAGCATAGGCACTATGGCAAAGAGACTCATATAAGTGAGTGCCGCTGCACTCTGGCGACAGCCATCGCGATTAAACCGAAACACCATGTAGCTTAGAAAATGCCATAGCATGGCTGCGTATTCGTTTACTTTTGTGACAACAGACCGCATAGAGCACCTTATCCATGTTTGGTTTAATTCGTTTTGGCCTTACAATAACCAGATTCTAAGCCCGTTACGTAATAGGATAGTCCATGGCCACTATTTACCATAATCCCCGCTGTTCAAAATCACGGCAAACTCTGGAAATATTGCAGTCAAAAGGCCTGAACCCTGACATTGTGCTCTATCTGGAAACACCATTAGACAAGCTGGCTTTATCAGGCTTGCTGCAAAAACTGAATCTGGGAGTTGCTGATCTGATACGCCGATCAGAGAAAGATTTTAAAGACAACGACTTAGGCAAACCCGGGGTTACTGACGCGCAATTACTGGATGCCATGGTTAAATACCCGAAGTTAATTGAGCGCCCGATAGTGGTGGTGGGCGATAAGGCCGTGTTGGGCCGCCCCCCAGAAAACGTATTGGAGTTACTGTAGATGTCTGATCCTTATGTTCTTGTCCTGTATTACAGCCGCAATGGGCACGTGAAAATGCTCGCTGATCAAATTGCGCTCGGCGTTGAGAGTACTGGCATGGAAGCTCGTCTGCGCACGGTGCCTGCGATTTCCACCGTTTGCGAAGTCAGTGAGTCCGACATTCCTGATCAGGGTGATATTTATTGTAGTCAGCAGGATTTAGCTGATTGCTCCGGTTTATTATTGGGCAGCCCCACCAGATTTGGCAATATGGCTGCGCCACTCAAATACTTTATTGATGGCACAGCAGGTCTTTGGATGAATGGTGGATTAATTGATAAACCCGCAGGGGTTTTTAGCTCGACATCCAGTCTCCATGGTGGCCAAGAATCTACACTACTAAGTATGATGCTACCACTTCTGCATCACGGCATGCTCGTTGCGGGTATCCCTTATTCAGAGGCGTCTCTGACCGCAACCAAAACCGGTGGCACGCCGTATGGTGCAACTCATGTTGAAGGCGACAGGCTCAGTGATGATGAAATTCGACTCTGTCAGGCGCAGGGTAAACGCATTGCCGAGCTGGCTACTAGACTCACTTAATCTTACCGATAATAGCCATACATAATATAGGATCTACAATTTTGACCATTGCACTGAAACTTTCCATTAGCAGATTCCTGACTCGAGCAAGCTACGTACTGCTACTGGTAACTTTGACCCTACACCTTTGGCTGCAAGACGCCCCCTGGATAATTTACGTTATTAGCCTATTACCTCTGGGGCTTTTTATTCCAGGCATGCTCAACGATAGCTTGCGCACGCTTATATGGATGGGCTTTGTGATATTGCTCTATTTCTATAACGGCATACAAAATGTCAGCGTTAGTGAACCTCCTCTCTTAGATATTGTAGAGCTAGCGCTGTCGGTTATCCTGTTTTGTGCGTCCATGATGTATGCGCGTATTAGACAGGTAAACAATCTTTAAGGCACTAACAGAAAAGGACATTCCCATGACTGAACATCAACCAGGTATTATTCGGCGCTTCTTTCGATTCATCGGTCGGATTGCCTCCGGAATTCGTGCGCTATTAAGTTTATTGTTTGTGGTATTTTTTGGCTTTATTATCGCCGGAATGTTTGCTGATGGCATTCAGTCCATTCCAGAACAAGGCGCCCTGTATCTTGCCCCCAGCGGCGTACTTGTCGACCAAAAAAGCTATATAGATCCCGTTGGGCAACTTATGGCCCCGACTAATTCGGGGGATAATGAGACCTTGGTGCGCGATATAATCGAAGCTTTAGATAGGGCGCGCTATGACAGGCGAATAACTCATCTGCTATTGGATACGGACTACATGTCCGGCGGTGGCATCAGTAAACTTCAGGAGATTGGCGCGGCACTTTCGCGCTTTAAGGAAAGCGGCAAACCCATGATTGCAGTGGGAGACAACTTTAATCAACAACAATATTTTCTCGCGGCACATGCTGATGAAATTATTCTCAACCCCTTCGGCGGCGTCATGATAACTGGGTTCGGCGCCCACAACAGTTACTTTAAAGACGCTCTCGATAAACTCAAAATCAATATGCATATATTTCGCGTCGGCAAATATAAGAGTGCCATTGAGCCCTTTGTCGGCAACAGCATGTCGGCGGAAGCTAAAGAGGAAACGCAGGAGTTAATAGACTCACTATGGCAATTCTATACTTCTCAGATAGAAAATTTGCGCCAGTTACCCAATGGTACGATTGATGACTTTGCCAACAACCTGCATCTTAAAATCACTGCGGCTGAGGGCGACACCGCTGCCCTAGCCGAGCAGGAAGCACTGGTCGATCGAATAGCCACGCGCAGCCAAATAGTTACCTATCTCAATCAGGTGATGCCGGGTACCGACGGGAAATTTAACAGTATCAACATGAGAGCTTACCTCAACAATAGCCGACTCGCTTCAGGTTCAACCACTAATGAATCTAAAATTGCTCTAGTGGTAGCCAAGGGCACCATACTTGATGGTGAACAGCCTGAAGGGTCTATTGGCGGTGACACCTTAGCGGGAATTTTTGCGGATCTGCGAGATGACGATAGCGTTAAAGCCGTGGTGCTGCGCATCGATAGCGGGGGGGGCAGCGCATTCGCTTCTGATATTATTCGTGATGCTATTTCGGCTACTCAGAACCAAGGAATTCCGGTAGTGGTATCTATGGGTAGCTATGCTGCCTCTGGAGGCTATTGGATTGCTGCTGAAGCGGATCATGTACTGGCCATGTCTACCACCTTGACGGGCTCCATCGGCGTGTTTGGCGTTATACCCACAGTCGAGGAATCGCTAGCTGCGATCGGTATTTACTCAGACGGTGTCGGCACTACAGATATCTCCGGCATGATGCAACTAGACAGGCCCATGACCGCTCAAACTAAAATGATTTTCCAGGCGGGTGTCGATAATATTTATGCGCGCTTTATTACCTTAATCGCCGATGCTAGAGGTACAACTCCCGCGGCTGTCCATGAAATAGCGCAGGGCCGAGTGTGGACTGGCGAGAGGGCTTTAGAACTCGGTTTGGTCGACCAGTTGGGTGATTTGAATGAGGCGATTGTTGTCGCCGCAAAACTGGCCAAAATTAGCGACTACGAAGTGGACTACCGCCGCAAGCCAATGACCCTCTATGAGCAGCTAGTTACTCAATTGAACAGTAATGTCCGCGCCTCTATGGCGGGGTTAGGCGTTCAGGGTTTGCTGCCCACCTCTTTACGAAAGCAGGCGGAGAGAATCTTTAAACCATTGCATGTATTGGATAGCCTGAACGATCCCAAAGGACTCTATCTTTACTGTGACAACTGTCCGCTCTAAAGAGACAGAATCGACTTTACAAAAGGCATGGTCAGGCGCCTCTGTTCCTGCAGTGACGCACTGTCCAAAACCTCAAGTGCTGCCATCAGCAACTTTATCTCTCTCGGCAGCCTATGCAGCATAAATAAGGCGACGTCATCAGACAGATACAGACCGCGACTATTGGCTCGATACTGCAAGAGACGTCTACGATCTGCGTCTTTATATTCAACCATTTGCAAGGTCACGCCTGACTTTAAGCGGGAAGATAGATCTGCCAGGCCAACATCGAGCTCGTCAGGTGCTAGATGAGCCCCGACGATTAAGCGCGTGCTAGCCTCACGGCAGCGATTAAATAGATTAAATAAGGGCTCCTGCCAATGCGCTTGATAGGCTACCAAATGTAAATCGTCGAGGCACACTAAAGGTGCGCTTTCCAATCCCTCTAATACCTCTTCGGGCGGATAATCTTGCAACTCTTCTAACGGCAGATACACCGCACCCACATTTCGGCCCAGCGCTGTCTGCTGACAAACAGCCTGAAGTAAATGGGACACACCGGAACCACTGCCACCAAATAAATAGGCGAATTTGCGGCCCTCATCTTTTAGCAGAAAAGTCGCCATGTGCTGTGGGGTGCCATTAGGCGCATAAAAATTATCGAAAGTGGCCTGATCGTCCAGCGCAATAGCCAGACTGAGTTGTTTAGAATTATTCACTTACCTACCCAATTAAAGCGTAACTTTCCTGCATACAGACTATCTTGCAGACTTTCATTTTGGAATTTACCACTGCGTACCAGTGCCGATTGTAATAAATCCATACCACCTTCAACGGTAACGCTCAAGGTCATCTCTGGACCATCGACAGCGGTAACCTTTAGCGACTCGACCAATTCCAATTTACTGAACTGAGCCAAGACGGCAGTATAGTCATCAAATGATACAACACCATCTACTTGGACCACTAAGTCATCAGGGTTTACTTGCGGGATATAGGTGAATGACTGGGCAAGATTATCAACTAACTCATCAACTGCCTCAGACATAAAGGGTTGACCGCTGGCCGCATGAAAATTTCTTAGCTTTCGGCTACCACCTATCTGAGACAACCAGGTTCCCCGAACCTCTCCGGACGAGGTGACGTAAAAACGTAAGGCCAGCCAGCCGTCTGTCTCATAGCGCTTAGAGGCATTGTCAATTAAATCGGCATTAAGGCTCCAGGCCTCGTTCACCGAAAGTGAGAGCTGATCCTTAAGATCATAGGCGGGCAGCACATAGGGAATACCCCGAATCTGCATGGCTTGATCAAAGCGATCTAAAGCCGATGAACCCTCATCGATTCCACTGGGTGAGTGTTCATTAATAAAGCCTCTACCTTTGTCAGTATCGTCCCGAATAATCCAAACCAATAGCCGCGGCCGATTGGACGGCAATATCGGCAACTGAGCCTGACGTATGATTTGATCGATCGCTTGGCGAGCAAAGCCCACTGCCAGTCCCAAACCCAATTCAACGTCGGACTCAAGACCCAAGCCAACATCAGGTAAGCGACTAAAACCAATACTCGAAACATAGCGATCGGGGTTCGCTAAAAAGGACTGTAAACCCGATGCCCATATAATATTGCTGTTGCCCGTCAACTTAATGAGCACCTGTTCGAGCGCATCTCGAATACCGATTTGACGAGATTCTGCAGTTTGGTCAGCCACCGGAACTAGGCCACTGTAGAGTCCAGAAACCTCTTCGGCCAAGGAATGCAGACTAAAACAAGTCAGAATCACTATAAATAGCCTTTTCACCGCCTTTTCTCCCATTTAATTTGCAACATTGTACCAGTGCTTAATGAAACTTTGACTGACTGTCTCTAAAATACCCTCTCCACAGAGGATGCGTGACCATGACCGAAAAAACTCAATCATTGAGCTACAAAGATGCTGGCGTTGATATCGACGCGGGTAATGCCCTAATTGAAAAAATCAAGGGGGCCGCAAAAAGAACTCGTCGTCCAGAAGTTATGGCTGGACTGGGAGGATTTGGCGCGCTGTTTGAACTGCCTACCGGTTATCGAGAACCCGTTATGGTCTCAGGTACTGATGGCGTTGGCACTAAACTGCGCCTGGCCATAGATTACGGCAGACATGACACGGTTGGCATCGACCTAGTCGCCATGTGTGTCAATGATTTGATTGTCTGCGGTGCAGAGCCGCTTTTCTTCCTTGACTATTACGCCACAGGCAAACTTGATATTGAAACAGCCGCCGCAGTCGTCAATGGTATTGCCGACGGGTGTGAGCTCTCAGGCTGCTCATTGGTAGGTGGTGAGACCGCAGAGATGCCAGGCATGTATGAAGGTAGTGACTACGATCTCGCTGGCTTCTGCGTGGGCATGGCAGAAAAGTCAGAGTTAATTGATGGTAGCAAAGTTGCCACCGGTGATACGCTTATTGGCTTAGCTTCCAGCGGCCCCCATTCCAACGGCTATTCACTGATCCGCAAGGTCCTGGAGGTGACAGGTGTCGATCCCGCCACCACCATGCTCGATGGCGAACCATTGATCGATTTACTGATGGCGCCTACCAAAATCTATGTGAAGACACTACTTGGGCTAATTGCTCAGACTCCGGTTCATGCCCTGGCGCATATTACTGGTGGTGGTTTACTGGAAAATATTCCAAGAGTGCTGCCCGATAGCACCAAGGCAGTCATCGATACTAAGGCCTGGAAAAGGCCTGCCGTTTTTGACTGGTTACAAAGTGGGGGTAATATTGACGAACAGGAAATGCATCGCACCTTGAATTGTGGTGTGGGTATGGTTATCTGTGTGCCTCCTGAGTCGGTACAAACTGCAATGGATTTTCTAGACGCCAATGGCGAAGATGCGTTTATATTGGGTAAGATAGAAGCATCTCAAGTCAGCGAAGAACAGGTTCAGTTGCGTGGGCTGATTTAATGACTAACGGCCTAATGCTGAAAGAGGGACAAAAAGCAAGATTAGTCGTGCTGATCTCTGGCAGTGGCTCTAATCTACAGTCTTTAATCGACGCCTGCGACGCTGGGCTCTTAAATGCCGAGATTGTCGCAGTTATCAGTAACAAATCTGGTGTGCATGGATTGGCGCGAGCTACAGCCGCGAATATCCCCAACATCGCCATCGACCATCGCGCCTTTGACTCCAGAGAAGAGTTCGATGAAAGCCTTGCGCAGATTATCGAAAGCTATCAGCCAGACTTAGTGGTACTCGCGGGCTTTATGCGCATACTCACCAGTTTTTTTGTCAACCAGTTTTTAGGCAGGCTGATCAACATTCACCCATCATTGCTACCCGCTTACCCCGGCCTCAATACGCACCAGCGAGCGATTGAAGCCGGTGACGCAGATGCCGGAGCTACCGTCCACTTTGTGACCGCCGAACTTGATGGCGGCCCCCCGGTTCTGCAGGCTCGCATGCCAATAGAGGCAGACGATGACTCAGCGGCACTCTCTGCCCGGGTATTGACCTTGGAGCATGTGATCTACCCCACCGCTGTGCAGTGGTTTTGTATCGGCCGGCTACAGATGACCGCCGGAGTCGCATACCTTGATGGCACGGCACTCCCTGAAGCGGGAATTGTTTTTAGCGGCGCTACCGAACTATAAGGGTATTTGTTACTCTATAGTGCAGGCGTCACGAATAAAAAATCTAGAGTAATTATATGATGTTTCGAACCCCAATAATGCTCATTATGGCAAGTCTTCTGGCACTTAATATTCCTATACAGGGGAGCGCCTCGCCCCTAGCAACCTACAGTGCCAACTACAGCGCCAACTACAGCGCTGAATTCAATGGCCTGAAGATCAAGGCCACAAATCGCATAGAGGAACTATCTCCAGGCCAGTATCGAGAAACCTTCGCGGCACGCAATATTCTTGGTAAAATCGATGAGGAAGCTTTATTTAGCCTCTCGGAAGATCATCAGATAATTCCCCAACAATATAGCCGAAAGCAATCCATAATGGGTGTCGCGCGTGAAGAAAATCAACTCTTTGACTGGCCGAATGCACTGTTGCGCTATACTAAAAAAGGGCAATCTAGCGAGATCCCAATTATCGTCGGCACACTCGACATTACCACTCATAAACTGCAATTGCGCCGCGATCTTCAGGCGGGTGCAGCGATTTTCTCGTACCCTGTTATTTCAAGGAAAAAGCTGAAACAATACACCTATGAAATTGTTGGGCCAGAAGTATTAGAGACGGCGCTTGGACCACTAAACACAGTAAAAATGCAGCGTGTCACAGCGGGTGAAAAACGTCAAACAACCATTTGGTTTGCATCTGACTGGGACTATATGATTGTTAAGTTAATGCGGATTGAAGATGGCGAAAGTTATTTTATGGATCTTATAGACGGGGAAATCAACAACCGCCCAGTCGTACCACTAAAGATTGTTACCGAGTAATAGTTATGCCTAAACCTCGCAATAAAGCCGGTACAAGTAAGTTTATTCTGGCCCTAGGGACTTTGGCGGCCTTCGCCGTCATTGGCGGTGTGATCTATCAGTCACAGGTCGCCACCGATTATGGGCCCGAATATATCTCTTTACCCCAGCCCGTTGCTGAACCGGTCAATTTGGCAGCACCAGTGCCCGAGGCGTTCATCGCACCTCCAGCAGACACGATATTGACACCGGATCCATCGGCACCAGTAACAGCCGTGACTAAGCTGCCATCGATCGATAATAGCGATGGGTTTATCCGTGATCGCATGCTGGTGATGAAGCATGCAGCTGAATTGGAAAAATGGCTTAGCAGCGACGACCTTGTTCGGCGCTCGGCCAACTATGTTGACGGTCTCGCCCGCGGCCTCACACTCCATAAGGTATTGCCCCTCACCGCGCCGGAAGGCAGTTTCGCCACCCATACTGAGGGTGAGATTATTTGGCTGAATGCCGGAAATTATGAACGCTATGACACCGCAGTGGAGGTTATCGCTTCATTAAACATGCAATCACTGGCGCAGATGTTCCACTTTACGCGGCCATTATTGGAAAGTGCATTTGCAGAGATGGGGTATCAGCCTCGTCAGATGGATGGCATTATTTTACAGGCATTGGACAATATATTAGCCACTCCAATCATCGTTGAGCCAATTCAGTTAAAGCGCGAGTCGGTAGCCTACAAGTTTACCGATCCAAACTTGGAGGGATTACTGCCCCTGCAAAAGCAACTGTTGCGGGCGGGTCCAGCTAACACCCAGCGTATTCAGGAGCAAGCTCTGGCACTCCAAGAAGCCTTATTGAGGCCTTAAAGCTGCGACTCCTCGGCTAAAGGGCCATGCTTCATCAGGGGCGAATTTTCCATTACTGGTGCCTTTTATTTACCCGTTGTTGGCCCTCTGCCCGGTGACAATGTGACGGCTATAGCTAGGCTTTTGGCAGAGTCACGCCGGTCTGGCCCTGATACTTGCCGCCGCGGTCTGCATAGGACGTGGCGCAGACTTCATCAGATTCAAAAAATAACATCTGGGCAACGCCCTCGTTGGCATAAATTTTTGCCGGAAGATTAGTCGTGTTAGAAAATTCTAACGTTACATGACCTTCCCACTCAGGCTCAAGCGGCGTGACGTTAACAATTATGCCGCACCGAGCATAGGTCGACTTACCTAGACATATGGTCAGTACTGAGCGCGGAATACGAAACCACTCAACCGTCCGAGCCAAGGCAAAAGAGTTAGGCGGAATAATGCAGGAGTCACCCACCATATCGACAAACGAGTCATTGTCAAAATTCTTCGGATCCACTGTCTTCGAGTGGACGTTCGTAAATACCTTAAACTCATTGGCACAGCGAACATCATAGCCATAACTGGAAGTACCATAGGAAATTACACGTTCATCCCCAGAGTAACGTACCTGCTCCGACTCAAACGGCGAAATCATTTGGTGCTGATCTGCCATGCGGCGAATCCAATTATCAGATTTAATGCTCATTTAAAACAACTCCAACTCAATAGGGGTAAAATTTGGGCGGTATGATACCGACTTTTCGGCGATCGGCGCTTATTGGAATACAATCTCCGGCCCCGCGGTATTGTCCGTGGCCTCCAAGCTGGTGATGACCGCCCGGGCAATTTTTTGGTAGGACTGGGCAATCTCACCATCAGACTCTGCGACAACCGAAGGTAAACCCCGATCGCCATTGACACGAATAGAACGATCCAGTGGCAAGCTTCCAAGCAACTGAGTGCTGTATTGGTCGGCAACTTTGATACCGCCACCGTCGCCAAAAATAGGCTCGGCGTGGCCACATGCACTACAAATATGCACGGCCATATTTTCGACTATACCCAGCACAGGGATATCCACTTTAAGGAACATCTCGATACCTTTTTTGGCATCCAATAACGCAATATCCTGAGGGGTAGTAACAATCACTGCGCCGGCAATCGCCGCTTTTTGCGCTAGCGTTAATTGAATATCCCCGGTGCCCGGCGGCATATCGACCACTAAAACATCGAGTTCGCCCCATCGAGTTTGCTGTAATAACTGCAGTAATGCACCGGAGGCCATCGGCCCACGCCATGCCATTGGTGTCTGCTCTGTGACCAGATAGGCCATAGACATCGTCGCTAGGCCATGCGCAATGATAGGGGCAAAATGCTTTTCATCGGCGGCTTCAGGCCTTGTTCCTTCCTCTACACCCAGCATCATGGCGATACTGGGGCCATAGATGTCGGCATCTAATAAGCCTACTTTTTTTCCCTCGGCTTGCATGGCCAGCGCGAGGTTGACTGCTGTTGTAGATTTTCCAACTCCGCCCTTGCCCGAGGCAACGGCCACTATATATTTCACCTGATCCAACACAAAAATACTCCAATCAATACAGTTTTGACCTAATAGGCCATTATAAAACCCCGTAGCTAACGAGATAGCACATGAAAACTTGCCGCAAAATCGCTATAGTTGCAGACCACAAAAAGCCGCTAAAATAAAGAATTTAACTCATGGCCAAAAAACGACAGATCCTAGTCACTAACGCCCTTCCCTACGCCAATGCGGCGTTGCATCTCGGTCATATTTTGGAATACACCCAAACCGATGTCTGGGTGCGCTTCCAGAGAATGCGCGGCAATGAATGTTACTACCTTTCTGCCGATGATGCTCATGGAACTGCGATTATGTTGAAGGCTGACGAAAAGGGTATTAGCTCGGAGCAGCATATTGCCGATATGCGCGCTATTCACGAAGCCGACTTTAAGGATTTCCTGATTAGTGTGGATAATTACCATACTACCCACTCGGACGAAAATCGTGCTTTCTCTGAACTGATTTACAATCGACTGAATGACAACGGTCATATCGCCACCCGTGAGATCACGCAGGCCTTTGATCCTGAGAAAAATCTCTTTTTAGCCGACCGTTACATCAAAGGTACCTGCCCTAAATGTCATGCAGACGATCAATATGGTGATAATTGTGAGTCCTGCGGTGCGACCTATGCGGCAACGGATCTGATTAATCCAGTATCGGCGATTTCTGGGGCCACTCCCGTAGAGAAGGCATCGACACATTATTTCTTTAAGCTGCCCGAATTTACCCAGTTCCTGCAGGATTGGACCCGCAGTGGCGTCGTGCAGCCTGAGGTGGCCAACAAGCTTGCCGAATGGTTGGACAGTGGTCTGCAAGAATGGGATATCAGCCGCGACGCACCCTATTTTGGTTTTGAGATTCCCAATGCACCGGGCAAGTTTTTTTATGTCTGGCTCGATGCGCCAATTGGCTATATAGCTACCTTTAAAAATCTGTGCGACCGTGAAGGCATGGATTTTAATCATTATTGGAATGAAGACAGCGATACAGAGTTGCACCACTTTATCGGTAAAGATATTGTTAACTTCCATGCGCTGTTCTGGCCAGCCATGTTAAAGAGCGCTCAGTTCCGCACACCAACGAAAATCTGTGTGCATGGCTTTGTTACCGTTAATGGCAAGAAAATGTCTAAATCTCGCGGTACCTTTATTAATGCACGCTGCTATTTAGATCATCTGGATCCCGAGTACCTGCGTTATTACTACGCCTCTAAACTGTCCAGTTCAGTGGAGGATATTGATCTTAATTTGGAAGACTTTCAACAAAAGGTCAATAGCGATCTGGTCGGCAAGGTGATCAATATCGCCAGTCGCTGTGCGAAATTTGTCGCCAATGGCAATGACGGGATACTGTCTAGCAGCATCGAGAATCCCGCGCTTTGGGCTCAGGTCAGTGGCGCAGCTGACAAGATTGCTGGATACTATGAAAACCGCGATTACAGTAAAGCCATCCGAGAAATTATGTCTCAGGCTGATGCCGCCAATGAATACATCGCCGCGAAAGAGCCTTGGAAGCTTAATAAAGATGCGACTAAAAAGCAGGAAGTGCAGGATATCTGTTCGTTAGGTATTAACCTATTTCGGGTATTACTCACGTATCTTAAGCCAGTGCTTCCGTCAATGAGCGTAGCTGGAGAAGAATTTCTGAATGACAGTCTATCTTGGGCTTCCGTTACCGAGCCATTGCTAGGCCATAAAATCAATACGTTTAAGCCGCTAATGCAGCGTATCGAAAAAGACAGGGTCGATGCCATGGTGGAGGCGAGTAAAGAAGAGGCATTTCAAGCAACTGCCGCGCCCCTCGAAGGCGCGCTGGCAGATGAGCCTATCGCTGCCGAGATTAACTTTGATGAATTTATGAAGGTTGATTTGCGGGTTGCGCGAATCGTCAAAGCCAACCACGTCGAGGGAGCAGAGAAATTACTGCAACTGACACTGGATATTGGTGGTGAAATTCGCAATGTGTTCTCAGGCATAAAGTCCTCATATAATCCAGCGGATCTTGAGGGTCGACTGACGGTTATGGTAGCCAACTTGGCACCGCGCAAAATGCGCTTCGGAATGTCTGAGGGAATGGTATTAGCCGCGGCGGACAAAGAGGGAATCTATCTGCTGCAGCCGGATAGTGGCGCCCAACCAGGACAGCGAGTCACCTGATCTAGGCTGCACAGGTGCACGCATCATCGGTTACGCAATAGGGGGTTTTGTACGGTGCTTCGTTGACCCCTACTAAAAACGTGACAGTAACCACAATTTAAAGCCTGAGCATAATGATTAACTGAGGTGAACTTAATATATCTTGTATTCGGTGAAGCACCTTATATCGGCGATATTCTGTCAGGGGTTAGCCTGCGAGTGCGATTGCCAACGATGCAAGTAGGTTCGAACCAGATACTGGCGATAAGCGCATAAAAACTGGATAATGAATGAAATTTATTTGCTATTTCAGCGCAAAAAGGCGTAATATTATTGTCTTGAATATTATTCAAGTTTTTTGGGCGAAGCATCCCTCCAACTGTATCAACAAAGGGCCATCGGACAGACAATGCAAGAATTTGCCATTATCCTAGTCAGCTCTATTCTGATCAATAATTACGTTCTGGTTCAGTTCCTAGGGCTCTGTCCTTTTATGGGCGTTTCGAACAAACTCGAATCAGCCATTGGCATGTCTGCTGCTACCACCTTTGTGCTGACATTAACCGCTATGGCTAGCTACATCGTTGACGTCATGGTGCTGATGCCACTGGGTTTGATCTATCTGCGCACCATCGCTTTTATTCTAGTCATTGCTGCAGTAGTTCAGTTCACCAAAATGTTCATAGAAAAAACTAGCCCACTGCTGTATCGGGTACTCGGCGTATTTTTACCGCTGATTACCACTAATTGCGCAGTTCTGGGTGTGGCATTACAAAATGCCTCTAAAGATCTTAACTTTATGCAATCGTCACTTTATGGCTTTGGTGCTGGTGCCGGCTTCTCGCTGGTATTAATCTTTTTCTCAGCCATGCGCGAGCGACTGGCTGCGGCCGACATTCCTATCCCGTTTCAGGGTGCCGCAATCGCTATGATAACAGCTGGTTTAATGTCATTGGCCTTTATGGGCTTTAGTGGGCTAGTGTAAATGATAGAAACTATTGCACAGCAACCCATGCTCGCAGCTCTAATTGCAATGGTCGGACTCGGCCTTCTGTTTGGTGCACTGCTGGGTTATGCCGCGGAAAAATTTAAAGTTCAAGGCGATCCTATCGTTGAGCAGATCGATGCGCTGCTGCCTCAGACGCAATGTGGCCAATGTGGACACCCCGGTTGCAGACCCTACGCCGAATCCATAGGCAAAGGCGGAGAGATCAATAAGTGCCCTCCAGGCGGCCAGGCAACCATCAATGCTATTGCCAGCCTCCTTGATGTTCCCGCACCAGAACTGGATGCTGAGCATGGCGAAGAGGCCGATGTTAAAACTGTTGCGTATATCCGTGAAGATGAGTGTATCGGCTGTACGAAATGTATTCAGGCCTGCCCTGTGGATGCGATTTTAGGTGCGGCAAAATTAATGCACACCGTGATTATGAGCGAATGTACCGGCTGTGACCTCTGCGTAGAGCCCTGTCCCGTAGACTGTATCGACATGTTGCCCATAGAAGACGGAATAAAACAATGGCATTGGCCTGCCCCTCTAAAAGTGGCGGATCTGATTGCCACTGACAGGACACCTCAGGAGGCTAGCCTATGACTAAGACCTGGGTTACTCCGGGGGGCGTTCATCCCCCTGAAAATAAACATCAATCGGTAACAATGCCGATTGGGCACTTACCGATTCCTGAGAAGTTACTGGTGCAACTAAGCCAGCACATTGGCGCGCCGGCGAAACCCTGCGTAACAATTGGCCAGATAGTGCTTAAAGGGCAAAAGATAGCCGAGGCTGTGGGTGCCGTTTCGGTGCCCATGCACGCACCGACTTCAGGCACTATTAGTGCTATTGAAGACAGACCCATTGCCCATTCATCTGGCATGTCTGGTCCCTGCATCGAAATCACGACTGATGGCCAAGATCTGTGGATTGACCACGACCCTTTGACTGATTACGAGAATGCTAGCCCCGAGGCACTGCTACAGATTATCTCCGAGGCGGGTATTGCAGGCATGGGTGGCGCAGGTTTCCCCTCCGCTATAAAACTAAATCCCGGATCTCGACGCCCGATCAACACACTGATTATCAACGCGACCGAATGCGAGCCCTATATCACCGCAGACGACTCGGCAATTCGCGAGCGCAGCGCCGAAATCGTTGAAGGAATCCACATACTCAGTCGTATCCTAGGCAATCCGAGTAAGATCCTGATCGGTATCGAGGATAACAAACCGGAAGCCATTGAAGCATTGAAGCCCCATGTGGCAGATACGGGGATCTCCGTTGTAAGCTTCCCCACTAAATATCCCTCTGGCGGCGAGAAGCAATTAATTTATATTCTCACGGGCCAAGAGTTGCCTAGTGCAACACTACCCGCCGACGCAGGTATGGTGTGCGTTAACATTGGTACCACCTATGCGGTCAAGCGCGCCGTGGTAAATGGAGAGCCCTTAATATCGCGAGTGACCACAGTTACTGGTGATGCCTGCGGTATGAATCGGAACTATGAAACGCTAATAGGTACCCCTGTTAGGCATTTACTCGAACATAACGAGTTTAATAGCGATGCCTGCAGCCGCCTGATCATGGGTGGACCCATGATGGGATTTTCGCTGTCGAGCGCTAATGTGCCAATTGTGAAAACCACCAATTGTATACTGGCACCCAGTTATTCGGAGATTCCCGATGACGAACCTGCCCAGCCCTGTATTCGCTGTGGCCTCTGCGCCGAAGCCTGTCCAGCATCCCTTTTACCACAGCAACTGTATTGGTATGCCCAAGCCAATGACCATGATCGCCTAGAAGCACACAATCTGTTTGACTGCATCGAATGTGGTGCCTGCTCCTATGTTTGCCCCAGCAATATCCCTCTGGTCCAGCACTATCGGCACAGTAAGGGGGATATCGTCAAAGTGCGTCAAGAAAAAGTCGTCTCCGATCATGCCCGATCGCGCTTCGAATTTCGTAAACAACGCATGGAATTGGCCGAGCAAGAAAAAGAAGCCAAACGTATCGCTCGCCGCGAAGCCTCGGAAAAAGCTAAAGCTAGCGCAGGCAAAAAAACCGCCCCGGTGGATGCCAGCAATGGTAGTGCTGCGCCTGCCTCTAGTTCAGCAGCAGACATAATCGCTGCAGCTCAGGCCCGCGCGGTCTCGAAGCAGGTCAGCCCAGAACAGCAGCAGGCCAAATTTGAACGCTCCATAGCCGGCGCCGAAATGCGCGTGCAAATGGCCGCAGAAAAACTGGCTGAAGCGGATGCTAGCCTGACGCAGGAGCAAAAGAATACTCTTGATGCCGCCTTGGAAGGCGCTCAGCAAAAGCTTGACCAGGCTCAGAGACGCCTTGAGGAACATCTGGAACAGCATAAAGAGCTAAACGAAGAGCAGGTGAAGTAATGGCGTTTAAACAGATCACCTCACCTCATGCTCACGCCGCTCAGAATACCTCCAGAGTAATGCAACTGGTGATCTGGGCGACCGTACCTGGTCTGATAGCCCTCAGCATCAACTTTGGCTGGGGAAGCTTGATTAATGTTATTTTGGCGGTAGTGACTGCCTTGGCTTGCGAAGCGACTATTATCAAGCTACGCAAGCGCCCGGTGGCTTTTTATCTGGGCGACTACAGCGCGGCATTGACTGCGGTGCTATTAGGCCTAGCACTGCCGCCCCTAGCGCCCTGGTGGGTTGTAGTTATTGGCAGTATGTTTTCCATTGTTATCGCCAAACACCTTTATGGCGGTCTTGGCTACAACCCATTCAATCCTGCGATGGTTGGCTATGTTGTCCTCCTAATTTCATTCCCCATTCCAATGACGATATGGGTGACGCCTCTGGCATTATTGCCAGAGGGCGTCAGCCACCCCGGTCTAGCAGAATCATTAAGTATTGTCTTTTCTGGCTACAGCCCCGCCGATGGCGTTACCGGCGCCACACCCCTCGACTTGTTTAAGCACAGCAGTGGTCTAGTTGTCGAGCAGATCTATCAGAACAACCCACTATTTAGTCAGGGCATGTTCGCGGGCGTTGGATGGGAATGGGTGAATCTCGGCTTTCTGGTTGGCGGAATTGGCCTGATCGCCGCGCGAATATTTACCTGGCATGGCCCTGTGGCGATGCTCGGAGCCATGACTCTTATGTCATTAATCTTTTGGGATGGAGGCAGCTCAAACAGCCCAGGCTCACCACTGATGCATCTATTTAGCGGCGCAACCATGATGGGTGCATTCTTTATTCTCACCGATCCTGTTTCGTCCGCGGTCAGCAACCGCGGTCGGCTAATCTATGGCGCTCTGATAGGGGTGCTGGTCTATTTGATCCGCGCCTGGGGCAACTACCCAGACGCTGTAGCCTTTGCCATACTATTGGCTAACTTCGCCGCACCCTTTATTGACAACTACACGTTGCCCCGAACCTATGGCCATACAGATCGCCGTAGAGCTACCGAAAAAGAGGAAGACTAATGATCTTACAGTCGATCCGGTTTAATGCGATATTACTGGCCATCTTCGCGTTGATCACAGCCATTGTGTTAGCCTCCACAGACGCACTAACGCGAGACAGAATAGCCGAGTCCGAGCGTGAAGCAGCACAGCGAAAACTGCTGGAGATCATTCCCATCGAACGTCATAATAATGACTTGCTAATGGATGTACAGCCAATCCCAGAACAGTTTTGGGACAGCCTAGGGCTGAAAAAAGGTGGCAATATACACATTGCGCGACAAGATGGCCTGCCGGTAGCGGCTATTATTCCTACCTTAACAAGGGATGGCTACAGCGGTGATATCGCAATGATTATTGGCATAAATTTCGACGGTACCATCGCTGGAGTTCGTGTGACCAAGCACCGTGAAACACCCGGCCTGGGGGATAAAGTGGATCTTAAAAAAAGCAATTGGATTCTCGATTTTAACGGCAAGTCACTAGTCAAGCCCGAGCGAGTCGGCTGGGATGTAAAAAAGAATGGTGGCGTTTATGATCAGTTTACCGGCGCGACGATTACTCCGAGAGCCGTCGTCCATCAAATTGCTAAAACATTGGAATATTTTAATAGCGACAGCGAGCGGTTGCTCGCAGAAGCCGCTCTTGCCAACCAGCAGTCCCAAAATGAGATTACCACCCAATGAGTGAGGTTACCGCAGCAGACGTTGTGAAAAATGGACTCTGGACCAATAATCCGGCGTTAGTACAGCTGCTCGGCCTCTGCCCACTGCTGGCCGTCACCGGCTCCGTGGTCAATGCTCTCGGCCTCGGTATCGCCACAATGGCAGTGTTAATTGGCTCCAATACGATCGTATCTCTGATACGCCGTCATGTTAGCGACGCCGTGAGACTGCCCGTATTCGTTGTTATTATCGCCGCTTTTGTCACCTGCGCCGAATTGCTCATGAAAGCCTTTACCTATGAGCTATATCAGATACTGGGTATCTTTATTCCATTGATTGTCACTAACTGTGCCATTCTCGGCCGTGCAGAGGCCTTCGCCAGTAAAAATAAAGTCGGCCTTGCCGCGCTCGATGGGCTTATGATGGGCCTAGGCTTTCTAGCAGTGTTGGTGGCTCTGGGCGGGATCCGAGAACTACTTGGGCAGGGAACATTGTTTGCCGATATGCATCTACTCTTCGGTGCTAGCGCCTCAACATGGGTGCTGAGGCCCTTTGGTGAAAACTACAGTTTTTTAATCGCTATACTACCTCCTGGCGCATTTTTGGTGACCGGCTTTTTAATCGCCATTAAAAATAGCATTGATGCCGCGGCAAAACGTCGCGGTGATGCGCAAAAGGATGCACCGGTAAAAGGGGCTAAGCGCATCAGGACTACTGGCCATATTTCTTGAGCAGAAAATCCGT
>TARA_B110000503_G_scaffold132756_1_pt1 | contig 49544 bp, 44 predicted proteins | sample TARA_B110000503 | Tara Oceans TARA_B110000503 (sample SAMEA4397472) | marine metagenome | biome: Polar Biome; feature: [SRF] surface water layer (ENVO:00010504); material: water (ENVO:00002006), including particulate matter (ENVO:01000060) such as... | depth 5 m | reverse complement strand
CCTCATTTCCAGCCTCATTTCCAGCCTCATTTCCAGCCTCGAAATCATGAAAATTTACTGCTCTAGATATTTCCCCAATGGGCATCAAAGAAAGTAACTTTAAATTCTGTCCATCAAAAACAACAATAAACACGAACAAATAAAGGCACCTTAAGTAGTTCAAAGGTGTCATAACAGCGTTTCTAGATCGATTCATTTGATTGTTCAAGGTAGTAATCTAGCAATATTTTAAGCATCTGTCAAGCTTAATCTTAAATAAATCAAATATTATATGAACAGCTTTTTATATTCGTTTTGTCCTTGGAACACTCTTTAATATCTAAAAATCAAGATACCTTTTTCTTTTTAGTAGTGGGCAGATTTGTACGCTATTGGACCATTGATGCCCTTTTGGTCATTCAGGCGCACTATTTATGCAACTATAATCCCCACCCTATATTAGTGAATTGAAATTAATCCCTTTTCGGCGCGATAGGAGCATTTGCTAAACGGGGCTTTTAAGCATCTGTCTTCACCATGAATAAAAACATTAATGGAAAGCGGACACCCTGATTTATTTAGTTCTCACCAGCACCTCTGGTCTTCGATTGATTATTGGTTGCTCGCAAGTGCATTTGATCTGAGTTGGTAGCAACTCTTTTTTTATTAATTCATATTCCAATGCGCATTGCATGTCACTGGCCGTTCGGATTATGAGACAGGCTGAACTTTTTATTTACATTTCTCTTATCGTCAAAATTTTATTTTGGATGCCATTTCCAATGTTGGTTGATATTGGGATGTCAGCCGAAAAGCCCGACCACTAGTATGCAAAATGCGCAACCCCTTTTTGATAATCCCAAACTGGAACGATCATTAATAAAAAGTAGCTAAAATCATGGCCCAATTGAATCCTGCGGATGAGATCAAAAAGACAATAATAAGTGTTTATAAATTCAAGTATAAAACATTATGAAAATCAATAATTGAGGCGCTTTGCTCTTTCCCAATAGGCATCCATTTCGACTAAGGTCATCTCTGATAGTTTTTTACCCTCCTTTGCGGTAGCTGCTTCTAAGTATTGAAATCTTTTAATAAATTTTTTATTGGTCCGCTCCAACGCCTCCTCTGGATTTAGATCCACAAAACGCGCATAATTAATCAAAGAAAAAAGAAGGTCTCCAAACTCCCCTTGCGCCCTTTCATGACGCAATGGATCCGTTGAGGTGTCTTCGATTTCCACCTTAAATTCCATTAGCTCCTCCTGCACTTTCGCCCACACCTGATCTTTATTGTCCCAATCAAAACCAACACCTCGTACCTTTTCTTGAATCCGCATTGCCTTAATCAACGCTGGCAACGAGTTGGGCACACCCCCCAATACAGAATCATTGCCCTTTTCTTGAAGTTTAATAAGTTCCCAATTGGCTTTAACAGTCTCCTCATCCTCTGCAACGGTATCGCCATAAATGTGCGGATGTCGCCTGATCAATTTGTCACAAATACCGTTTAATACATCCGCTATGTCAAAATCTCCTTTTTCAGATCCTATTTTGGCATAAAAGGTCAAATGCAACATCAAATCGCCTAATTCCTTTTTAACCTCATGCAAGTCTCCTTCCAGTATGGCATCTGATAACTCATAGGTTTCCTCGATGGTCAGGTGACGCAAGGAAGCTAACGTCTGTTTTTTATCCCAAGGACAATTTTCTCTGAGCTCATCCATAATGGTCAGCAGTCGGTCGAAGGCAGCTAATTTAGCAGTCCTGTCTGGGTCTAGGGGCGTATTGCTCTTTTTTGACATTCAAAAATTAAATCTTATCTCTAATTAATGTAAAGTTAATCTAGCGAATAACTAAATTTGTAAAAAATTCAACATGGCCACATTTTTATTCGCTATCGGTTTAATTGCCTTGTTTTTTGTAGGGATGTCAGTCCGCCTGCTATTCCTTAAAAAAGGAGAATTTAAAGGAACTTGTGCGTCACAAAACCCTTACTTGAATAAGGACGGTGCCCCATGTAGCTATTGCGGCAAAACCTTTATCCCTGGTGAAAATTGTGAGAATAGCAATTCAGAAATTGACAAAGTAATGGCTAAATTCAGCTAATCATATCACTATAATCAAATTATAAAAAATTGACACTTATCAAATCCATAGCGGGCATCCGTGGCACGATTGGCGGTGCGCCCGGCGAAACATTATCTCCCATTGATGTGGTTAAATACGCCGCTGCTTTTGGAGAAATAATGAAAACCCTTCATCCCCGTCCAAAAGTAGTTATTGGCCGAGATGCGCGCGTCTCAGGGCCGATGATCGCCTCTTTATTGTCTCATACCTTATGCGCACAAGGCATCAACGTAATCGATCTTGGCTTAAGCACCACACCAACTGTAGAAATGGCCGTTACTGCAGAAAACGCGCAAGGGGGCGTGATCATAACTGCGAGTCACAATCCTTCTGGATGGAACGCTTTGAAATTACTTAACGAAAAAGGTGAATTTATCTCTGCTGCCATCGGGGAGCAAATACTTCAAATAGCTGATTCGTCAAAATATACTTTTATAGAGCAAAAGAAAATGGGTAAAATTACTTTCGATGATACACATATTGATGCGCACATTGAAAAAATATTGGCTTTAGATTTGGTAGACGTCGACGGCATCAAAGCAAGGAAATTCAACGTCATCGTAGATGCCATCAACAGCACAGGTGGTATCGCTGTGCCCCGCTTGCTTAGTAAACTAGGTGTAACCGTTACCGAACTCCATTGCGAACCGAATGGACTCTTTGCCCATAATCCAGAACCCTTACCTGAAAATATCACGCATATATGTCAAGAGATTGAAGGTGGTCGATTTGATTTAGGGATCGTAGTGGATCCGGATGTCGATCGTCTGGCATTGGTTAGCGAAGATGGCGTTCCCTTTGGGGAAGAATATACCTTGGTGGCCGTCAGTGATTATGTCCTTTCCAAAAGAAAAGGCAATACAGTATCCAATCTTAGCTCTACAAAGGCATTGCGTGACGTGACAGAAAAACGTGGCGGTAGCTATCACGCTGCAGCCGTTGGCGAAGTCAATGTGGTAGAAAAAATGAAAGAAGTCAATGCAGTAATAGGAGGAGAAGGCAACGGTGGCATCATCTTGCCTGAATTGCATTATGGAAGAGACGCATTGGTCGGCATTGCCTTATTTCTATCTCACTTGGCCCAGTATGGTAGACAAGCTTCTATGCTGCGCGCGACTTATCCCAACTACTTCATTTCCAAAAATAAAATAGAATTGACCCCCGACATTGACATTGACAATATTCTAGATCTTCTCAAAAATAAATATATTAAAAATCCTATCAACACCATCGACGGCCTCAAGATAGAGTTTGGCCAAGACTGGGCACATTTAAGAAAATCGAATACTGAACCTATTATCAGAATTTTTGCTGAGTCAGAAAATCAAGTAACTGCCGATCACCTAGCCAATAAAATTATTTTAGATATCAAGGAAATAATCTCTAGCTGATGTTGTAAATTAAGCCTGAAAAATGAAAGTATATTTGGACAATGCGGCTACAACGCCATTAGATCCCCTCGTGTTTGAAGTCATGAAACCGCTCATGACGGATTTTTTTGGCAACCCCTCTTCTATCCATGGTCATGGCAGGGAGGTCCGGTCCTACGTAGAACGTGCCCGAAGCAAAGTCGCCTCACTACTTAAAACATCCCCCTCAGAAATCTTTTTTACCTCTGGCGGAACAGAAGCGGATAATACAGCTATTTTCGGATGTGTAGAAACCCTAGGGGTCGACCACATTATCACCTCAAAAATTGAGCACCACGCGGTATTACATACCGTAGAGTTATTGGCCAAATTAAAGGCGATAAAAGTAAGTTTCGTGGCCTTGGACAAAAACGGATGTATTGATTTGGACAATCTAGAAACACTCCTAAAACTGCCTGCTAACAAAACATTGGTCACGCTAATGCATGGGAACAATGAAATTGGTAACCTCATTGATCTGCAACAAATCGGGAAAATGGCTCATAGCTATGGTGCCCTGTTTCATACAGATACGGTTCAAACAATGGGCCATTTACCCCACGATTTATCTAACCTTCCCGTGGATTTTTTAGTTGGATCTGCTCATAAATTTAATGGGCCAAAAGGTATTGGGTTTTTGTACGTGAATTACCGAAATAAAATTGACCCTTTCATTCATGGCGGTGCGCAAGAAAGAAATATGAGGGGTGGGACAGAAAATGTTTATGGCATTGTAGGCTTGGCCAAAGCATTGGAAATTGCCTACACTGAAATGGATCAGCAGACCCAATACATCAAAGGCATCAAAAAATACATGATTAATAAACTGAAAAATAAGATCGCAGATGTTCAGTTTAATGGGAAATGCGCTGAAATTGAAAACAGCCTTTATACCGTATTGAATGTTTGTCTGCCACCAACCCCACATAATGAAATGCTCCTTTTTAATTTGGATATTGCCGGGATTTCTGCCTCTGGTGGAAGCGCCTGTTCAAGTGGTTCAAATATTGGCTCTCACGTACTTGCCGTCTTAGATAGAGATTCTAATCGGCCCGCCATTAGATTTTCATTTTGTAAATACAATACTATAGAAGAAGTTGATTACACAGTTGCAAAGCTCCACGAACTAATAGTCCTTAACTAAGTATTGGAGGGTTCCTAGGGATTCATCGTCATTATCGCCCCCATCAATTTAACACCATACCAAAGATTTTCAATCCTGATGTTTTCGTTAGCCGCATGCTGATTATTGTCATGATTGGCAATAGGCACCACTATGGCTGGCTTTTTCAAAACATCCGTAAATAAATAAAGCGGCAAAGAGCCCCCCAAAGTAGGCAAAAGGATTAAATCCTGTCCGGCAACATCCTTTACTCTAGCAACCACTTGCTGCGCAAAAGGATTGGTCATAGAAGTCCTTGCTGCTGGGTACCCCTCCTCTCGGGTAATTTTGGCAATCTTGGGATAGGCAAGCCTAGTTGCTTGGTCCGGATCATTGCGTACGATGTGATATCCTTGGCTCTCTATGTGTCGCTCCACTAAATCCACCATCTTTTCAGGATCATTCCCCTTGACCAATCTTACCCCTATAGCTGCCGTCGCAATGTCAGGGATAACATTCGCTGCTTGAGCTCCCACATTGCCACTACTAAGCCCCTTAATGGTCAAAGACGGGTACAATAAACGTTCATACAACGATTCCGTACCTTCCGTATCGTTCAGCCCCAATTCTCGCCGCAACTCGACGTCTATTTGAGGAATATTCGCCATAGCCTCAATCTCATAAGTACTTAAGGGTGCGACATCGTCATAAAATCCCTTAATAATCACATTGCCATTGGCGTCTTTCATACTTGCAATCAAAGTGGAAATCATCTGGCCTGGAACCGGCGCCCAATTTCCATAATGTCCGCTATGCAAAGACCTATTCGATCCGTACACGGTCACCTCAAACCCGGTAACGCCACGCACACCGAAGACCAATTGAGGCCGTCTCGATTGATGTACGGGGCCATCACAAAACATCCACAAGTCCACCTGATCCAATAAGGTTGAATATTTTTCCAAATACGTTCTTAATTGTGGTGAACCTGCCTCTTCCTGACCTTCAAAGAAAAAAACAAAATTGGAGGTAAGCGTCAATCCTTGTTCTTTAATGGCATCTAAGGCCGCCAATATGGAAATGATCGGGGCCTTATCATCACCCGTCGATCGAGCATAAATACGATTCTCAGGATCAATTAAAGTTCCCGATACAGGAAAAGGAATCGGTTGACCCCCGTCTACCATGGCCTTGTCGTACAATTTGGGATCCCAAGGATCATGTGCCCAGCGCGTTTTATCCACCGGTTGACCATCGTAATGAACGTACAGTGCTATCGTCCTTTTGGCGTTCTTTCCTGGCAAATACCCATATACAATAGGAGGAACGCCGTCTATGGTTAAAAGTTGGGTCTCCACACCTCTCTGATTCAATTGATTCACCAGATAGTCAGCATTCCGATTGATGTTGACCAGATCATTAGCTACGTTGGGTATGGAAAGCAAGGTCACATAATCGGAGACAATCTGTGGGCCGTGAGCCGAAAGATAATTTTCAAAAATCTTGATCGCCGGTTGGGCCTTTAACTGACCAAAAAAAAATGTCACAAAGACAAGGATAACTATTCTCATAAAAGTAATATAACGGAATTTAACATCAATTCAACTGTTCTAGTGATTCCTACAGCTAACGTTAGCGGATCAGATCCACCAAACAGGCGACCCACTTCTCCTCTGTATTCAAAGAAGGCACCAAATCCCATTGAACACCCCCTGCCTTAGTGAAGTCTTCATGGTAGGTTTCTCCTACCTCGACGGTTGTCTCAAGGCAATCGGATACAAATGCCGGCGAAAAAGCCAGTATCCGTTTCTTACCTGTTTGCGCAAGTTTTACTAATCGTTCATCAGTATAAGGCTTTATCCATTCGTCCCTACCTAGGCGACTTTGAAAGCAAACAGTATAATCTGCCGCTGAAATCCCTAGTTTTGCCGCAATAAGTCGCGTAGTTTGAAAACACTGAGCACGGTAACAAAATTGGTTTTTGGGTCCGTAACTTTCACAACAAGCACCCAATTTGCAATGCGACCCTACCGATCCCTTTTTTATCTGTCGTTCCGGCAGGCCATGGTAGCTAAAGACATAATGATCGTAAGTATTGGCTTCTAAAAACGGTTGTGCCTGATCGGCAATTGTTTCGATCAAAAGGGGATGATCAAAAAATTGAGACACAAAACTGATATTAGGAATGATTTGCCATTTCTTGGTCAGTTCCATCACCTTGTCTATTACAGATCCCGTAGAGGCCGACGCATACTGAGGAAACAAAGGAATGACTTGTATTTCCGACACATTATGTGCGCTTAATCTATCTAGAGCACTTTCTATCGAAGGGCTTTGGTATCTCATAGCGAACTCCACTACATATTCAGATGATAATTTTTGCTGAACCAATTTGGTCAGATCATCAGTATAAAATTTTAGTGGGGATCCTCGCTCGGTAAACAGTTTTCTATATTCTGCTGCCGATTTAGGTGCCCGAAAAATAGCGATAATCAAATTGACCAGGATCCATCTGAATAAAAACGGAATATCTACCACTCGTTTGTCCATCAAAAATTCTCGTAGGTACTTCCTCACATCTGAAACTTTGGTAGAATCAGGCGTTCCCAAATTGACCAATAAAATGCCTTTTTTACTCATTTAACTTAACGAATTTGCCTCCCAAATAATGGCGGCGTATACAATAAATCTTAAAAACCTAGTCAAAGAAATCCATAAAAATTTCTTGAAATTATAATTTACGGCGCCTATCAATATGCAAACCCCTGAAAAAGGAATTGGCGTTACCGCCGCTACAACAATCAAAAACCCTCCATATTCATTAAAATAAGATTCAACCTTTCCCAGATAGGTTCTTCGCAGATATCTATAAAATCGCGTGCCTCCAAATTTCGATCCTATAAAAAACCCCACGATACCCGCACAATAAGAAACAAGCATTAATGCCGCCACATGCTGCGCATACAGTTCCATGATTCCAGGGCGAACCGCCCAAAACATAAAAAATTCAGGCGGAATGATGCCAAAAACCGTTTCAGATATCAAAAATATAAGATAAATCGCTGCTGTATTTTCATAGAACGGACCCAACAATTCCTTAAGATCGAAACCAAAATGCTTTTGAACAAAAAAATACGCCCCTAACATGATGGCCAGCCAAAAAAAACCTCGTGCCAAATTTTTAGCTAAAAATTTGATTTTATTGTGCTTTTTTTCCAAGAGTTAATTGCTCATGATTACTGTGTAACAGAAATGATTCTTAAAAAGTTGCGCATCAAAAAGATCGCTCCACAATAATATCAATCAATCAAGACATCCTTTGCTTTACGAACTACTTTTTCTTTCAAATCAGTTGGTTTCTCTTCATGAAGACGCCAAAAAGGTTCCTTAAATTCTGTAAAATGACTATGAAAATCAATGATCGAAATCTTAATAGCATAGTTCAAGCGATTCATCGCTTCTTGATGATAATTCCCTCGATTTTGTGGATGATCTATAAAAAATTTAATAATAGGGAAACACCGCTTTCTAAATTCTTTCAAAATACTGTTCAAACTTTCTGGTTGCCGTTTTTTCTCAATGTCTTTCACCGCCTTCTCGCAGTTTTCAGAAAGTCCCTTAAGCAATGCGCTATAAATTTGATTGGGTTTAGATTTGGTCAGCTCATACTCCTGAGCCTTTTCATCACAGAACGCTTTAAAGATGCGAATGGCAGGTAAGCATTGGCGGGACTCTTTGAAGACGTTCGGTTGCCATAATATTTCTCTATAGGTAAACAAAGAAGGCAATAGCTCCGTGTCATATCCGGCTCCTTTTGCCAACTCCTTTACCGTCATCTCATCTAGATCCTCGACGCTTACATGTGCCGCATGGAGCGTAAACTTCCAACGAGACCCGTTAACATGTGCAATGGCAATAAAATTTCCGATTTGATTGATTGGAATTTCCATAATTTTTTAAATTTCGTTAAAATAATGATCATTTGTAACATGGCATGGCGAGTTCATTACTTTTTATCGGAGATTACTGAACATAATTCGTATAATTGAATCTATATGCAGAGAAAATGGGTACACACCGCTGCTGATCCCGCAAAAGCCAAGGCGCTCAGCGCAGAACTAAATATTGATCCCATAATTGGGAGTATATTGATCCAACGAGGAATTGAAACCTTTGAAGGGGCACGTACTTTTTTTAGGCCCTCCTTAGAAAGCCTCCATGATCCCTTCTTAATGAAAGACATGGATCTTGCGGTAAACAGACTCTCTCAAGCCCTTGCCCATCAAGAAAAGATTTTGATCTATGGAGACTATGATGTGGACGGGACCACAGCGGTCTCTGTTATGTATTTATTTCTAAAAAAATTCACCCAAAACATCGAATTTTATATTCCGGATCGTTATACCGAGGGTTATGGCATTTCTGAAAAGGGAATCAATCATGCTGCGTCCACTGGTTGTCACCTGGTGATTGCGTTGGATTGTGGTATTCGCGCCAATAAAATGGCCAGTTTAGCCAAAAAATTGAACGTTGATCTTATCATTTGCGACCACCATATTCCTGGGCCTGAACTTCCTGATGCCCTAGCCATATTGGACCCCAAGAGGTCGGATTGCCCCTATCCCTTTAAGGAACTTAGTGGATGCGGGGTAGGGTTTAAATTATTGCAGGGATTTTGTCTTCAAAATACCATCGACTTAAGCATCCTCTACCAATATCTAGACCTCGTCGCGGTAAGCATAGGATCAGATATCGTGCCGATCATCGGTGAAAATCGTATTTTGGCTTATTTTGGTATGCGGAAATTAAACCAAGATCCCAACCTAAGTCTCGCTTCCCTAATTAAAATTGCCGGAATCAAAAGTCCGATAAGCATTTCGGACGTGGTTTTTTATATCGGACCTAGAATAAATGCCGCCGGTCGAATGCGCCATGCATCCGAATCAGTTCAACTATTGATTTGCCAAGATCCCGAGCAGCTAGAATCCTTCTCAAACGGATTAAATCAAGTCAATAACCAACGCAAAGATGTCGATCAATCTATAACCGAATCTGCCTTACAAATGATTCAGGAAACGATAGCTGATCAAGCAAAAAGCACCGTACTATTTGATCCCAATTGGCACAAGGGGATCGTAGGAATTGTCGCTTCTCGGTGTATTGAAAAATATTATCGTCCCACCATTATACTCACCGAGAGTAACGGCGTAGCGACTGGTTCTGCTCGATCAGTAGATGGCTTTGACGTACATCAGGCCATTGGGCAATGTGCTGATCTACTTATTCAATATGGAGGCCATGCCCACGCCGCAGGTATGTCACTGGCCTTAACCAACGTCCCACACTTTCAAGAAAAATTTGAGCAGGTCGTGGCCAGTACAATTGATCTCGAGTCGCAAACACCAAAATTAATGGTGGATTCAATTGTAGCTCTTTCATTTATTAATTTTAAAAATTTCAATATCCTGACTCAAATGGAACCCTTTGGTCCTGCAAATATGCAACCCGTCTTTATTACCGAAAACGTACGGCTCGCAAAACCGCCCACCCTAATTAAAGAAAAACATTTAAAAATCGAAATCGGACATTCATCATCAGAAGTCAAATTTGACGCCATTGGATTTGGTTTTGGCGATCAGTTCGCGGCCATCGGCGCAGTAGAAACTTTCCAAATCGCCTATCATATTTCGCTCAACGACTTCAGGGGAAATAAAAGACTTCAATTAATCATCAAGGATATTAAATACTATAATTAATTTACAGGCTATGATGGAATTGAGAGCCGAAAATCTTGTAAAAAAATATAAGGGCCGAAAGGTAGTAAATGACGTCTGCGTGTCGGTAAAACAAGGTGAAATAGTAGGTTTATTAGGCCCAAATGGGGCTGGGAAAACCACTTCTTTTTATATGATTGTGGGCCTGATCAAGCCAAATGACGGTAAAATCTTTTTAGATAATAAAGACATCACCCACTTGGCCATGTACCGTCGTGCAAAAAAAGGTATTGGCTACCTGGCACAAGAGGCCTCGGTATTTAGACAGCTCTCTGTAGAAGACAACATCCTAGCTGTTTTAGAAATGACGACCCTTTCCAAAAAAGAACAATCAGAAAAACTAGAAACGCTCTTGGAAGAATTCAGTCTCACGCATGTACGGAAAAATCTTGGCATGGTGCTTTCCGGAGGCGAACGCAGACGTACGGAAATCGCCAGAGCCTTGGCTGTTAATCCTAAGTTTGTTTTATTAGATGAGCCGTTCGCAGGGGTTGACCCCATTGCCGTAGAGGAAATTCAAGGAATTGTGGCACGACTAAAAGAAAAAAATATTGGCATTCTGATTACCGATCACAATGTCAACGAAACGCTATCCATCACCGATCGGGCCTACCTGATGTTTGAAGGCAAACTCTTAAAGGCCGGTACCGCAGAAGAACTTGCCAACGATGAGCAAGTACGCCGCGTTTACCTAGGGAAAAATTTTGAGCTAAAACGAAAAATATAAATTGGCGCTTTTCAATTCGATATTTACCTGGATGATGAAAAAAAGAATTCACCAAATTGAGCTCTTTCAGAAATATCCATATGAAGTTCAAACAGAACTTATGGGATCGCTTATTAACAAAGCGGCCAAGACAGTCTATGGGCAAAAGTTTGGCTTTAGCAATATCCGATCCGTAAGTGATTTTCAGAAGCAACTTCCTATTCAAAACTATCAAGACCTATTTCCCTATATTGACCGTATCATGCATGGCGAAAAAAATGTTTTATGGCCAACTGAAATTAAATGGTTTGCAAAGTCATCAGGTACCACCAATTCCCGCAGTAAATTCATTCCCGTTTCAAATGAGGCATTGAATGATTGCCACCTCAAAGGCGGTAAAGACATGTTGTCCTTTTACTTTAATAATTATGAGGACACAAAAATGTTCACCGGCAAAAGCCTGGTAATAGGCGGAAGTCATCAAGTCAATCAACTTAATCAAAATGCCAATTCTTTCTATGGGGACGTTTCCGCTGTTTTGATAAGCAATCTTCCCTGGTGGGCACAATTGGTTAGAACGCCAAGTCTAGAAATTGCTTTGATGGACGAATGGGAAGCCAAACTCGAAAAAATGGTAGAGAATTGTCTCCATGAAAATGTAACGAGTATTTCTGGCGTCCCCACGTGGACCATGGTGCTTTTAGAAAAAATTCTTGCCGCCAAAGGCGCTGATAATCTAATGGATATTTGGCCAAATCTTGAAGTGTTTTTCCACGGTGCAGTAGCTTTCGGCCCTTACGAAAGTCAATTCAAAAGACTGATTCCTAGTAATAAAATGCATTATTTGGAAACCTATAATGCCTCTGAGGGATTTTTTGGCATTCAAGATCAAAAAGATAGCAAAGACATGCTACTGATGCTTGATTATGGGATTTTCTATGAATTTATCCCCTTTCATGAAATAGACTCCGAATATCCCAAGGTATTAGACATCAGCAGTGTTGAAATAGGCAAAATTTATGCGTTGATCATTACCACCAATGCTGGCTTATGGCGTTATAGGATTGGCGATACCATTACGTTCACTTCGTTAAACCCCCATAGAATAAGAATTGTCGGCAGAACAAAACATTTTATAAATGCATTTGGGGAAGAGGTCATGATAGAAAACGCTGAAAACGCCATTTCCGTGGCTTGCATGAAAACAGCGGCCGAAATAAGTAACTTCACAGCGGGCCCTCGATATTTAAATAAGGGTCAAAAAGGCTGTCATGAATGGGTCATTGAGTTTCATCGCCGCCCAGATGACCTCAATCGATTTACCCAAATCCTCGATGAAACCTTACGAGAAATCAATTCTGATTATGATGCCAAACGACATAAAGATATCGCGCTAGTTAGCCCCATCGTCTATGTGGTAGATCCTGGCGTTTTTCATAATTGGATGAAAGGAAGAGGCAAGCTTGGCGGTCAAAATAAAGTCCCTCGCCTTGCCAATAATAGAGAATACCTAGATGAAATCTTAACCCTTATAGGTCACGCTCATCCTCCAGATAATTGACATAACGATCCCACTTTTCAATAACATTCTTAAAATCATCCGGCAACTCCGAATCAAAATTCATTCGCTCACGGCTAAAGGGATGTAAAAATCCTAATGTCTTAGCATGCAATGCCTGACGAGGGATAATGTTGAAGCAGTTTTGTACAAATTGTTTGTATTTGGTAAATAGGGTTCCTTTAAGAATTTGATCCCCGCCATAGGTAACATCATTAAATATGGGGTGACCAATGTATTTCATATGGGCCCTTATCTGGTGTGTTCTTCCCGTTTCGAGATTACATTGAACCAAACTCACATACCTAAAGGATCTTAAGGTGGTGTAATGAGTAACTGCACGTCGACCAAAATCGCCTAAAGGGAATGCGGTGGTTATCCGTCTATCTTTAAGACTTCTTCCTAGGGGCACGTCAATGGTTCCTTCAGCGGGATCTGGTTCGCCCCAGACCAAGGCATAGTAAGTTCGAGCAATCGAATGGTCATAAAATTGTTTGGCTAATTCATTCATCGCCACCTCTGATTTGGCAATTACCAATAGACCTGAAGTATCCTTGTCAATTCTATGTACCAAGCCAGGACGCCCCTCATTTCCTTGCATTTCTGGTAGTTGCTTAAAATGCCAAGCCAGCGCATTGACCAATGTCCCCTCCCAGTTTTTGTACGCTGGATGTACCACCATTCCGGCCGCCTTATGGATGATCAGAAGATGTTCATCCTCAAATCGAATATCGAGGGGTATCTCTTCAGGTATCAGCTCATCATTTCGCTGAGGCTCAGGAAAAACTACTACAATTTCATCTAGCGGTCTGGTTTTATAATTAACCTTAACCTCCTTTTCGTTGACGCGCACAAGTCCTGATTTAATCCAGTCCTGAATTTTGTTCCGCGTAGTACTAGGTAATCGCTCTATTAAAAACTTATCAATCCGTATTGGGGATTGCTTAGGGTCTATAACAATTCTAAAATGTTCGAATAATTCCTCTTCGATAAGGTCTGACTCACTATCTGACATACTGCAAATTTAAGTATACTTGTGATATGCTTATTGAAATTCCTAAAACTCCTGTCCAAGAGCTATTTGACCCACTTTTTGATCAAAAAAAGATTAGGGTTTTGATCAAAAGAGAAGATCAAAATGATCCACTAATCATGGGTAATAAATATAGAAAGCTCAAATATAACTTGTACGAAGCAGAAAAAATTGGCGCAGACACCTTACTCACCTATGGCGGTGCTTTTTCCAATCATATTGCGGCTACTGCCGCTGCCGGAAAAAAATACGGATTCAAAACGATAGGATTAATCCGAGGAGAAGAACTAACAAAGACGAGCAATAATACCTTGAAGAATGCGTCTGATTTAGGAATGAAATTAATTTTTTTGCCCCGCCCCGATTATCAGGAAATGAAAAATAGTTTGACCTATCCAAAAGACCTAGAATCTAATTTATTTGTCATTCCAGAAGGAGGCACGAATGGCGCTGCGATAAAAGGCTGTGCAGAACTTATTTCAGAAATTGACTGTTCTTATGATATTCTCTGTACTCCTGTAGGCACAGGTGGAACCCTTGCTGGGCTTTTAAAAGGGCTCCAAGGCACGAAAAATGTTTGGGGATTTTCTGCTCTCAAAGGGGATTGGATACATTCTTCAATCGCGAAATTACTTGAGTTGGAAAAGGTAACCGCCCCTAATTATCAACTATTCACTGATGAGCGCTTTGGCGGTTATGGCAAATACAATGAGTCACTGCTTCAATTCATAAAGCAGTTTGTTGAAACAAAATATATTCCACTTGAGCCGATTTATACAGGAAAGATGTGTTTCTTACTTTGGGAAATGATCAAAAATGATGAAATTGCCGCGGGATTAACATTACTTTTGCTCCACACGGGCGGATTGCAAGGAACGATAGGCTTTAATCAAAAATACAGTCAACATTTACCCGTATTGTAAGGCTCCTTATTTTTATGAAAAAATTGTCTGTGTCATTATTGTTTTTAACCCTCTGTATCGTTGGGTGTAATTTAAACAAATTGGATTTTGATAACATTCAAAATCCACCCTATAAAGGTTTATTGGCCCAACCAATAGGTGAGGCTTTTTACACTTTAGTCGATTTGCTCCTTGATGGTGATTCCACTCAAGATATTCAATACGATGAATCACAACTTATTTACTTAAGTCTGAAGGTACAGGATACGCTTTCCTTGGCCAAGGAAAGCACTAATGAAGGCATGGATCTAACCATCTTCACCAAACAAAGCTTCGCGCTCCCCGCTATAAGCATTGAGAGTCCTCTATTTGAAACTTTCGAAAGTGGCTCTTTTTTGATAGAAAAACCTGAAATTATTTTCAATTTCACTAATGAATTACATCTTCCTACGGCCGTCGGCTTCACTTCGTTTTATGGGACCAAAATCAATAGTGACGGGGATACCCTGAGACGAGAATTACTTATATATAATAATTTTTATGATTACGCAACGGATGGCCTAATAGCCATTTCGAACCCCCAAATTGGGGCTACTAATGCAGAAATAACCATGATCACGCTGGATAAATCGAATTCCGACTTAGATGAATTTTTGAGCTGGACTCCTGAAATGATTTATATTGAACCCTTCATGGTAGCTAATCCGGATTTAAATGACGACGAAATATTGGATTTTAGCTCAGGAGAAACGTCTCCTGACAGAGCGTTTAATGAAGATGCAATGTTTTATAGTGGCATTGAGTTCAATATGCCTTTAACTGTTGTATTTGAGGACTTGGTCGTAGAAATAGAGATTGATTCGATATCAATTGACCTAGATCTATTAGAACGGATAGACTCCCTTGAATTTAAAATTGTAACCTATAATTATTTGCCCTTTTTTGGCACCTTGGATGTTCAATTTTTAAGTGCTGATTCCGTTGTGTTATTTACCATTAATAATGCCACCCAGATTATGGCGGCACCTTATTTAAATGCTAGTTATCAAGTCGAAAGCGCTCGAACAGAAGAGGCTTTTATCCCGTTAAGTGCCGCCGGTATCGCCGCGCTACCAAATACCGAAACCATAAAGTTACTTTTTACATTGAATTCCAGTGAAAGTGGCAGCTTAAATTACACACCACTTCTAAGTACCTATTATTTAGATGTCAAACTTTCTGTACTCGTACAACTCAATATCGATTTATGAAAAGATTTGGGCTAGGTCTTCTGTTACTTTTTTTCATAGTATCTGCTTCTGGACAAGGGGGCACTTCTTTTTATCATTTAGGAGGGGCTACTTTACAAAGTACCACCTACAATGCTTCCTATTTTCCGAATGGTACCTTTTTTATAGGGCTTCCTGTTATTTCAGGCGTTAACGTATACTTTAACAATCAGTTTAGCTACAATGACATTATCGCTGTTCAGGATGGCATAAAATCATTCGATATAGATAATTTACTCTCAACATTGGATATCAACAATGGCGTAAGCGCTCATACCAATATCAATTTATTACAATTAGGTTATCGAACTCCCTATGGCATAGGGTTAAGTTTTTTTATAAACGAAAAGATCGCTACCGACTTCATTTACTCAGACGAGATCCTGAATCTCCTTTGGAAAGGAAATGGGGGGTTAATAGGCAAGGAAATTAATTTTAGCGCGTTAGGGGCCAATATTAATTACTTCAGAGAGATCGGATTGGGGATGGCCTTTGAGACGACTGATAAGCGGCTAAAATTAGGTGCCCGAATCAAATATTTGCAGGGAATTGTAAACATGAGTACCCCTGATAATCTTAAGGCTGTTGCGTCTACCTATGACGAATACTATCAATTAGACGTAAACTGGCAAAATTTAAAATTCCAAACTGCCGGTCTATCTCAATTCAAAGATGAGTCGACCAACAGCGAAGACGTAGTGAATTATTTGCTTTCTAATGATAATATCGGTTTTGGCCTTGACCTTGGCCTGGAATATCGAATAAAACCTAACCAATCAATTTCATTGGCGATAAATGATCTTGGCTTCATCGGGTGGAAAGAGAATGTTCAAACCTATGGATTAAATGATACCTCTTTTATTTATAACGGCGTCGATTTGCAAGGTGAAAGTATTATTGACTCCTTACCGACCTTCTCAGATGTTAAATTAGATACTACTTATGAGCAGTATACTTCGTTATTGCCTAGCAATCTGATCGGCAGCTTCACTTATACTCCATTTGATGGGACCGATGTTATTGCCACATTGAATACTAGAATCATAAAAAGTCATTTCAATACTGCTTTTGGTTTAGGTATCAGAAAAAAAATAAGTCCCAATCTCCTTGCCTCGGCGACCATTACCAAACTACCACAACAATTCGTTAATTTGGGAGTTTCCTTTGCCGCAAGTACCGGGCCTGTTCAATTTTACGCAGGTACGGACAAGATCTTTGGTTACTCCGTACCAAACATGAAATGGGCATCGTTCCAGTTTGGCATCAATTTGGCCTTTGGGCGTGGAGAAAATGGAGACTCTAAAGGTGAACAAAAAAGGTTCTTCAAGAAGGATGGTGTTCAAAATCAAGCAAAAGGTGTTGGAACTTACAGCTTACATGGCACAAAGATTAAGTCCAAAAGATATGAATCTATATACACCATTGTTCCCATTCAAAAAAAGCAAGAACGTGCAGGCATTTTTGATGGGAAAAACCGATTCAGACGCGCTGCAGCAATGATCAACAGTAATTCATCACGAGCCAATAAAGTTGGAAAGAAATTCAAAAACGTCCCGAATTCACCTAACCCGTCTAATAAAAAAGGGAAACCATCCAAACCGGCGAAACTCAAAAGGAAAAGATAATTAACCAAAAAGATGTGCCAAAACGTCTCTTAGAAGTTTCACACTAATAAGTTTTATTTTCAGTTTTCTATTTGCCTCTCCCGTTTTATTAGCTAAATAAATCTCCATAAACCCTAGCTTCTCAGCTTCCTTTACTCGACTTTCCAATCTATTTACGGTTCGAACTTCTCCACCAAGGCCAATTTCGCCTACAAAACAAGCCCCCCTTGAGATTATAATGTCATGATAGGAAGAGTAGACGGCAGCGCATACCGCCATGTCTATGGATGGATCATCAACCCTTATCCCTCCTGTGATATTTAAAAAAACATCCTGGGCACCTAAACGCAGCCCCATCCGTTTCTCTAACACAGCCAGCAACATGTGCAGTCGCTTCAAATCAAATCCAGTAGTCGTTCGTTGTGGGGTGCCATAATTGGCGGGGCTCACCAAAGCCTGCACTTCAATCATAAGTGGCCTGTTTCCTTCAATTGATGCACCAATAGCAACGCCAGAGCGATCGATAGATTGATCTGAAAGCAATATTTCTGATGGGTTCTTCACTTGCACTAGCCCCTCTTGCGACATTTGATAAATCCCTAGTTCCGAAGTCGATCCAAATCGGTTCTTAATCGTACGCAAAATGCGATATATATGATTGCGATCGCCTTCAAACTGTAGCACAGTGTCTACCATGTGCTCAAGTACCTTAGGGCCTGCAATGTTGCCATCCTTATTGATATGGCCAATCAAAAAGACCGGTCTATTGGATTCTTTTGCATACCGAAGCAACTGGCCAGTACAATCTTTGACCTGCGAGACCGACCCTGGAGCAGATTCAATCTGAACACTATGAATGGTCTGAATAGAGTCTATCACCACCAAATCTGGTTTCAATTGAGTTATATGATTGAATATTTGAGACAAGTCCGTTTCGGAAAGTAAGTAACATTTTTCAGAACGCACACCGATCCTATCTGCCCGCATTTTAATTTGCTGGGGACTTTCTTCACCAGAAACATAGAGAATTTTTAATTTAGACAGCTGAATAGCTACCTGAAGCATCAAGGTGGACTTGCCTATGCCTGGTTCTCCTCCAATTAACACCAAAGAGCCTCTTACAATGCCTCCTCCCAGCACCCGATCCAACTCCTCGTCTTGGGAAGAAATTCGATCTATGTTTTCACTGGTAATCTCTTGCACAAGTTGGGGCACTGCCCTTCTTTCCTGATCTCCCTTCCAAAGGGTCTTATTGGGTCCCTCCTTGACGGCAATTTCTTCAATATAGCTGTTCCACTCTAGACAAGAAGGACATTTTCCAATCCATTTTGCTGAGCTGGTCCCACAGTTTTGACAATAAAAAGTACTCTTTTGCTTGTTCAACAAATTGAATTTAGGTGAATCGCTAAATTATTGAGATTTTTTCATAATCGCCTCTAAAAAGTCACATCTGATTCCACATTATCGGCCCGTGAGCTCAACTCAATCAACACATACGTACGTAGGATCCCAACCATTTGATCTGATCCTTATAGGGAGCAATGGTTTCCTGAACATTAGGATCATTGAAATGACCATTTAATTCTATAAAAAATACATATTTGAACTTTGTCCCAATTTTAGCAGGACGACTTTCTACTTTACATAAATTAATTCCTGCTTCCCGAAACTTTTGCAAAAAAGAAACCAATGCGCCTGCTTCATCTGGCAATTTCGCAATTAATGATGTTTTATCTGCTCCACTCGGTTCATTATAGAATTTCTGACTAAGGATTAAAAATCGCGTAGTATTGTCTGCCGAATCTTGAATATTGTTGTACAAAATAGGAAGCCCATATTGTCTTGCGGCTATCGGGGCACAAATGGCCGCCGCATTTTTTTCTTCAAAGGCAATTTGACACGCCTTGCTTGTGGAGCTAACAGAGACCAACTTTACTTCATGATGAAAATAATCATTTATAAAATTCTTGCATTGCCTAAATGCAATGTCTCGACTAAAAATCGTCGTTACTTTGGATAAATCCTCCTCCAAAGTAGCAATTGAAAAATGAATAGGCAAGGCCATCTCGGCAACGATATTGAGTTGGTGCACCCCTAAGTAATCAATGGTTTCTTGGACGGTGCCCTCTTGGTTGTTTTCAATGGGCACCACGCCGTATTTGGCTCTTTCCGTTGCCACTGCCTCAAAAATAGAGGCTATAGACTCTAGCGGTATATAATCGCTTATACCTCCATAACGTGATTCTGCTGCTTGGTGAGTAAAGCTCCCCTCGGGTCCCAAATAAGCAATTCTCTCGGGAAGCTCATAATTTCGGCTTACAGCAAATATTTCTAAAAAGATTGCCTCTATGGCTGCTTTTGTTAAAGGCCCCTCATGCTGACGGGATAATCTTTCGACGATGGCCTTTTCTCTTTCTGGTCTATATATAGGCGCTTGGGTATGCCTTTTAAAGGCTCCTACTTCATTGACTACGCGTATTCTTTCGTTGAGTAATTTGAGTAATTGATCGTCAATCTTATCAATCTCTTTTCGTAAATCTTCTAACATAATACTAAATCAAGTAATAAATTTAAAAATCATTTGCCGGTAAACGAATTTTTCATGTGAATTCATTTGGTTCTCTTATTTTTGCACCATGCAAAGAGATTACAAAATTTTTGAATTAATTGCCAAAGAAAATTCTCGCCAGCTACAAGGCATTGAACTAATCGCCTCTGAGAATTTTGTTTCCCCGCAAGTAATGGAAGCCGCTGGCAGTATTCTTACCAATAAATATGCCGAAGGACTCCCTGGTAAAAGATATTATGGTGGCTGTGAGGTCGTTGATGAAATCGAAACTTTGGCAATCGAAAGGCTTAAACAACTTTTTGGCGCCACATGGGCGAACGTCCAGCCTCATTCTGGCGCCCAAGCCAACGCCGCGGTTATGCTCGCAGTTATCCAGCCAGGGGACAAAATATTAGGATTCAATCTTGCGCACGGTGGACATCTTACCCACGGATCCCCTGTCAATTTTTCTGGTAAAATCTATCGGCCGTATTTTTATGGTGTTGAAGAAGAAACCGGCCTTATAAATTGGGCACAAGTAGAAGAACAAGCATTAAAAGAAAAGCCAAAACTTATCATCTGTGGCGCGTCCGCTTACAGCAGAGATTGGGACTACAAAAGATTTCGTGAAATTGCCGATGAAGTAGGCGCCCTTCTTTTGGCTGATGTGTCTCACCCTAGCGGATTAATTGCAAGAGGATTATTAAATGATCCATTGGAATACTGTCACATAGTGACCACCACCACGCACAAAACCCTTCGAGGACCAAGAGGAGGTGTCATCATGATGCGCGATGATTTTGAAAATCCCTTTGGCCTCACTACGCCAAAAGGAAAACTAAGGATGATGAGCTCCATACTCGATTCTGGTGTCTTTCCTGGCACGCAAGGGGGCCCTTTGGAGCATGTTATTGGGGCCAAAGCCATCGCCTTCGAAGAAGCGCTTTCGGATGACTACATGACCTACATCATGCAAGTAAAAAAGAATGCTGCTGTAATGGCCAATAAATTAATTGAAAAAGGATATCACATTATCTCTGGTGGTACTGATAACCACCTCATGTTAATTGATTTAAGATCCAAAGGAGTTTCTGGAAAAGAGGCCGAAGCAGCATTAGGGAAAGCGGAAATCACAGTTAACAAAAACATGGTTCCCTTCGATAATCAATCCCCGTTTATTACCTCAGGTATCAGAGTGGGTACGGCTGCTATGACCTCTAGAGGCTTCGAAGAAACGGATATGATCCGTATTGTTGATTACATAGATGAGGTCATTTCCAATACCTCAAATGAGCAAAAAATAGCAGCTATTAAAGCAGAAATTAAAACCTGGGTATGCGACTATCCTTTATTCAAATGATAGACCAATGCCATTAGATCAGATAGAAGAAGAGGCTGAAATGTCTTTTCTTGACCACCTTGAAGAATTAAGGTGGCATCTCGTTAGGTCTCTAATTGCCATTTTTGTTTTTACTATTTTGGCATTTGTTTCTAAAGAAATTGTTTTTGGACAAATCATATTAGGCCCCTCTAAAACAACGTTTTGGACCTATCGCATGCTCTGCGAATTGAGTGCTTATTTTTCCTCTCCGTCACTTTGTATTGAACAGCTCCCCTTTGTCATCCAAAGTCGCGAAATGACAGGCCAATTTTCAATGCACGTAACTTCCTCATTTGTTATTGGGCTCATATGTGCCTTTCCCTATGCTTTTTGGGAGATTTGGAGATTTGTTAAGCCTGGTCTTTATGATAAAGAAAAAAAAGCAGCCTCAGGTGCTACTTTTTTTGTCAGCCTGCTTTTTATGCTAGGTGTTTTCTTTGGTTATTTTGTAGTAACCCCTCTTTCCATAAACTTTTTGGCAAACTATCAATTGGATGCCTCAATCCTAAATGAGTTTGATATTATCTCATACGTCAATACCGTAATGACGCTTGTTTTGGCATGCGCCGTGCTGTTTCAACTCCCCATCGTCGTCTATTTTGCGACCAAAGCAGGCTTGGTTTCAGCTTCATTTCTCAAAACTTATCGCAAACATGCCATTGTCGCCATATTAATTTTAGGAGCAATAATGACCCCACCGGATCCATTTAGTCAAATATTTATCGCGCTTCCTTTGACACTTTTATATGAGGTTGGAATTGTTATTGCCTTAAGAATAGAGAAAAATGATCGTAAACAAGAATTGAAAAAATCAAAAACTTAATGCTATGAAAATTGCTATAGGGGGTGATCACGCGGGCTTTTTATACAAAGAACAATTGAAATCGTTTTTGGAGCCCCTCCAGTATGAAATCATTGATTTTGGCCCTTTCTCTGATGAAAGCGTAGATTATCCAGACTACGTCCATCCGTTAGCCGCCGCCGTAGAAAACGGTCTTGCTGCCTTTGGTATCTTAATTTGTGGAAGTGGGCAAGGTGTCTGTATTACGGCAAATAAGCATCAAGGAATTCGGGCTGCCTTGGTTTGGGAGGACGAAGTGGCAAAACTTGCTCGACAACACAATAATGCCAATGTCCTTTGTCTACCCGCCCGCTTTCTTTCCTTTGAAAAGGTGGCGCTTTTTGTAACCACCTTTTTAACTACCGATTTTGAGGGTGGCCGCCACCTGACAAGAGTCAATAAAATTAGTTGCTGATCTTGCGATAATATCCTTCCGCTTCTAATTCGTACTTGCTTCCCAAGTCCGGAAATGTCCTAAACAACAGGGGAACCTTTGACCAATCATCTATAATCACTGTCGGAAGCGCCTTGTCTATTGCTTTTATCATCGCTGCCGCCCTAATTGGATCTGATAACTCCTTGAGCCTTTGCTTTGAAAGGGCTGGATCGAAAAAAGGGCCCCTGATATCCCCTTCTCTCAATGCGTCCACGCGATCTGATAGTATCATAAACGACGACTCTGAGAATGATCGCTGCTTGGGCGTGACCGCCCACACGTCATTTTGCAATTGGTTATAAACTATATAGGGGGTGATTATTAGCGAAATAAAGATCAGGTTAGGAATAATCGCTCGAGCCCGGCGCTTTTTTATACTCAAAATGTAATGCGTTAAAAAAAAACTCATAGGAAGCCCAAAAAACAGCAACTGTACAGAAGAAAATTCAACATCTAGCCAAATCACTACCAAACTGCTTAAAAAGATCAACAACATGGTTTGTGCAATTTTAAGCTGAAAACTAGTCAATCTCCCTACAGCAAAAGTATTGAGCATCGCGTACAATCCCCAAAATATAGGGATTGCTAGGAATTTCATATTTTCAAAAATGTTAAAATAAACAACCCTGGAGCCAAAAAAACCCCTCATTATCAGCGAATCCCAAGCATAATAATGACTGTCATTCCAGTAGTAAAAACAATAAGCCATGACCAGCGGAATAAAAAATCCATTAAAGTAAAGCGCAACCCTTCTTAAGATCGGCGTACTAAAAATAAAAAAAGAAAGCAGCAGGGAGACAAAAAAAACAATCGCGGGTGGGTAAAATAACACCGCAATTCCCAAATAAAGACCCGCAATAAGAAAGAGATCATCGGTCACTTCATTTGCAATTCTTTTGAAGACATTATTTAACGCTAACAGGATAAAGGTCATCGCCATTAACTGAGGAGACAACGCCATAAAATCTGGGAAAGCTAAGACCATGAGCACAAAAAATAAAGCTGGCAGATAACTGCTCTCCTTATAAACCCTATTGCGAATCAAGAGCAAATTAAAAATAACGGCATTCAAGAAAATCAAGAGGGAACTAATGATGTGATGCGCCACCAACGATTTGCCAAAAAGAGCATCAAGCAACCAATACATAAAAACAGAAAGCGGGCCACAATAGTCATAAATCTCTTTGTACATCATAAACCCCTCATCCATCCGCTGACCAATCAATAGCCATTTGAGTTCAAAAAAGTTCAAAGGAACTCCTTGCCAACTCAAAATAGACCTCAGTACTATTAAGATTAAGAAAATTACTATTAACCTATTCGAATCGTTTACTCTAAAGAAGCGTAGCAAAGGACAATCTATTTATTATAAAAAAAGCAATCATTGATGACCAAAAGGCATTTGAATTCAAAAAGAGCAAATTAACAAATAAATAATAGATAATTTTGCCGTATGGAATCAAAGAGGCAGCATAAATACAGCCGTCAAATTCAAAAAGATCTTGGAGAAATCTTTCAACGCGATGTGCATCATTTCTTTCAGCAAAATCTTGTGAGCATTATGGGTGTAGAAACGGCCCCTGATTTGAGTTTGGCAAAAATATATTTCAGCGTGTTTCCTGTGAAAAATGGACCCGACGTTCTGGAAAACTTGAATTTAAAGAAAAGCGAAATTCGTGGAAAACTAGGCAATAAGATCGGCAAATACATTCGCAAAGTACCAGAACTTGCCTTCTTCATTGATGACACTGCCGAAGAAGCTAGTCGAATGGATCACATCATTCGCAAGCTGAACATTCCGCCAGAAAAATCATAAGTATTGAATACCTCATTTTTTATTGCTAAAAATTATTTCCTTTCGAAAAGGAAGAAAAGCTTTATTAATGTCATCTCTTTGATTTCAATGGTTGTCGTAGGCATTGGGACCATGGCCCTGATCATTGTGTTATCGGTGTTCAATGGGCTTGAGGGGCTACTAAAGTCCACCTATGGCAACTTTGATCCCGAAATAATTATCACACCAAAAATTGGTAAATCCTTTATTTATTCAGACACCTTAAGCCAAAAGGTACGTAGTATAGAAGCCGTAGACCTGGTAGCAATCATCATTGAAGACAATGTTCTTATAAAATACAACAATGCGCAAAGAGTGGTTCGCCTGAAAGGGGTTTCAGACGACTTTATCCATCAAAAGCGATTACAAGGCTCAATGGTATATGGTGATTTCAAATTGTCGGAAGGCAACCTCAATTATGCCCTCGTAGGAAGGGGTGTGCAGTTTGATTTATTGATCAATCCTAATAATGAGTTTTACTCCATCCAGGTATATTATCCAAACCAGATCAAGCCTGGATTGAGCAATCCCAGCAAAATTTATACCGTACAACAAGTAATGCCCGCTGGCATTTTTGCTATTGAAAAACATATAGATGAAAATTATCTGTTTGTTTCCCTCGAATTTGCTGCCTCACTGATGAATTATGGCACAAAAAGAACGGCCCTAGAAATAAGTTTAATTGAAGGTGCCGATGCCGCCGCTACCGCCAAAAAATTGAGCGCTCTTTTGGGAGATGACTTTAACGTTCTGACGGGGGATGAACTGCATGCCGACTTATTTAAATTTATGAAATGGGAAAAACTTATTGTGTTTTTGACTTTTTCCTTAATCATTGCCATTGCCTCCATAAATATCTATTTTTCACTGACGATGCTCGCGATAGACAAGAAAAAAGATATCGCAATCCTAAGTGCCCTAGGTGCTCCCTTTCGCATGATTCGCAATATTTTCTTGTATGAAGGTATGATCATCGCCTTTACAGGCGCTGGACTTGGTCTTTTGCTCGGCCTAAGCATCGCTAGTCTTCAGCAGAAATATGGCTTTATCACCATGGGTATGCAATCTGCTCTCATGAATGCCTATCCCGTCGAAATAAATCCACTAGATGTCTTTTTAACCGCAGGCTCTATCATCCTCATTACTTTTCTAGCGGCCATACAGCCTGCATTCATCGCAGCCAGAAATCTTTCTACTCATACCTTATAAATCTGCGACAATTGTGGTTTAAATACCTTAAATTCGAAGTTTTGTTCGCTGAGAATTCTAATGAAAGTTAATCCCGATCATCCCTTTAAAATTATTTATGCTCTTTATGAGCATCAGTATATCGGGTTCCTGTTTGAATCTTTTGCAGTACAGCTGAATGAGAATGGCAACCTCACTTTTACCCATCAAAATATTTCTTCAAAAAACGCCAAGGAATTCAATGCTGAATTAGATAAAAATGATTATTCGCTCATTGAAACAATGGATACCATGCAACATGAGGTCCTGGCCAGTTATTTCTCAAGAAAGAAATTAAAAACAGAAGAGTTTTTTCTAAAAACCTATGACCAAAAAAATGGAGATAAGGTTTTACAGCAAGAAATTGCCCATTACTTAGAAAAGCGCAGAAGCAAAATCATGCCTATGTTAATTGGCAAAAATGTTTATGAAATGGGTGCGGATGGAGAGCCTACCTTCAAGCGTATAAAAGTATTGTCTGAACAAGCAACAATCCTCTTTCATTTTAGAAAAAATGAAGAGAATACCCACTATTTTCCAACCATTAAATTGGATGGACAGCCCCTTGAATTTCGCCATCAAAACAGCCATATCATCAGTAATGAGCCCGCGTGGCTCATGGTAAATAACCAATTATTTACCTTCCAAATTCCGATAAGCGGGGGAAAACTGAAGCCTTTCCTTAGCAAGAAGTTTATCTTGATTCCCAAAAGTATGGAAGACACTTATTATCAAAAATTTATCGCTCCTTTAATCGCTTCTCATGATGTCTATGCAAAAGGATTTGAAATCAAAACAGAAGCTTTTGACCCGCAACCTATCCTGACGTTGTCCGAATTAAAGGTGGTAAAAACAAACCAAACCCTCTTTAATCAACGTGACCCTCAACAAACTGAATCAAAAATTCTCCTTGAGCTAAGCTATCGTTATGGGAACTATAAATTTAAAGCGGATCAGCTTTCGAAGGTAAATGTGTCAGTAAAAAAGGAAAAAGAGCAATATACCTTTTATCGCATAAAGCGGAAAAAAGAGAGAGAAGTTGCATTGCTCAATTTTTTAACCCAAATAGGTCTCAGTTTAAAGAACTCACGCGTAACCCTTTCCGCTCCCGCAGCTTTTGAATGGCTTAATCGTAATCAATCCATTTTGAATGAAAATGGATTTACTATTCAGCAGAGTGCCGGAGACGATAAGAAATATTTTTTGGGTCAATCCAAAATTTCCATCCGTATTGAAGAAAAAATAGATTGGTTTGACATTAAAGCCATCATCTCTTTTGGTGATTTTGAAATCTCCTTCATGGAAATAAGAAAACTAATCATCAAGGGAAAAAATGAAATTACTTTACCAAATGGTGAGATTGGCATCATTCCCTCCTCTTGGGCAGAAGAGTATAAAGACCTCTTCATGTTTTCAGAAAATGATGGCTCCGAATCAAGGTTGCAAAAACACCATGTCGCCCTTGTTCAAAACCTCAAAGAGCAGCAAAATGCACAAGTAATTATGAGCAAAAAGCTCGAAAAGCTTTTGGCATTCAACCAAATTGAGGAAAAGCCACTGCCTATAAGCTTTAAAGGGGTCTTACGTCCTTATCAAAAGGCCGGTTTTGACTGGATGTTATTTCTAAATGAATTTAATTTCGGCGGATGCTTGGCAGACGATATGGGACTCGGAAAAACCATCCAGACATTGGCCTTACTCCAATATGAGCATGAACTAAATCCTGGAACGACCAGCTTACTCATCATGCCAACCTCTTTAATTTATAATTGGCACATTGAAGCAAAAAAATTTACTCCAAATTTAAATGTCTTGGTCTATACAGGATCCGACAGAATCAAAGATGTCTCTCGCTTCTCAAAATATGACCTGATCATCACCAGTTATGGCATTAGCAGAATAGACGCTAGCAAGATCCTCAGCCAATTTTTCTTTAACTACGTAGTCCTAGACGAATCGCAGGCCATCAAAAATCCCGATTCATTGATTTCGATGGAGGTAAGGAAATTGAGATCCCGTCGAAGGCTCATCTTAACGGGTACCCCCATCGAAAACAGCACACTCGATTTGTGGTCTCAATTGTCCTTTGTGAATCCAGGATTATTGGGCAACAAGAGCTTTTTCAAAAGCGAATATCAAATCCCCATTGAAAAGCGTCAAGATTTTAATAAAACCTTACGCCTCAATGCCTTGATTAAGCCTTTTATCCTAAGGAGAGATAAGTCTCAAGTGGCCAAAGATCTACCCGAAAAAACCATCAGTATCAAATATTGCACACTGACTGAGAAACAAAAAGAGTATTATGAAAGCGAAAAGAGTCTTTTTCGAAATCAAATCTTAACGAGTATCGAAAAAGACGGCTTGAAAAAATCTCACATCATTTTACTACAAGGACTCACGCGGTTGAGACAAATCGCAAATCATCCGGCCATGGTAGATGAGCATTATACCGGTGATTCGGGAAAACTTGAAGAAATCATCTATATGCTGGATAATGCTCTTGGAAAAGACCATAACATTTTGATTTTCTCACAATTTGTAAAGCACTTGAAAATCATCAAAAATCATCTAATTACTCAAAAAATTCCTTTCGCTTATTTAGATGGGTCTATAAAAGATCGTCAAAGTGAAGTAGAAAAATTTCAGAACAATCCAGAGGTTAATGTTTTTTTGATCTCATTAAAAGCAGGTGGATTGGGCCTGAATTTAACCAAAGCAGATTATGTTTTCTTATTGGATCCTTGGTGGAATCCTGCGGCCGAAGCACAGGCCATTGACCGTGCACACCGAATCGGACAGAAAAATAAAGTCTTTACTTACAAATTTATCGCCAAAGACACTTTAGAAGAGAAAATCCTATTACTACAAAATTCCAAAATAAGATTGGCCAGTGAGCTTATCTCCGTTGAAGAGAGTTTTGTGAAAAGCCTTACTACCACGGATATACAAAAGCTTTTTGAGTGAGTTCTCTGCTCCCTAAAACCTTTCGACCTATTGGCTCTTAATCCATTCCACCTTCTGTTCAATCGGACCTCTTTTTCCTGCCTTAAACGGTTCATCAGTTTTCCCTAAGTAAAAAAATCCCATTAAACGGTCCTGCACTCCCAATTGTAAGGCTGCGTTGGCTTCGGGCATATACGTCATCCCTCCGGTACCCCAATAAGCCCCTAATCCATATGCTGTTGCTGTCAAATACATATTTTGGACGGCGCATGCTACCGCGGAAATTTCTTCTATCTCTTGGATTTTCACCTCCAAACTGCGTTTCATGATAATCGCAATTACATGAGATGCCTTTTGAGGACTCGTTGCCAAGTTGTGATACTTTGCTTCTGTAAACGTCCCGTCCTGATCTGCCCTTGTTTTATATGTCTCTGCCTGTAACTTACCGAGGGTTATCAGTCCTTTTCCTGTATACACTTTAAAGCGCCAGGGTTCAGTCAATTTATGGTTGGGTGCCCAATTGGCATTTTTCAAAATTTGCCAAATCACTTCATCCTCGATTTGTGTTCCATTATAATCCTTAAGAAAAACAGATCTTCGCGATTGAATAATTTCATTTAATATCAAAGAATTCATATTATTAATTATTGATTTGAAAGCGGAATTTAACCATTGATCTTGAATGATGCTAAAAAGAACGACCCTTTATTTAGCAATAGGATTCTCTACACCGGTTCTCGAGAGCGTCCCAACAGATCAAGATGCAAATACCCTCTTTTTTAACGTAAGAAAATGTTCTTGGCGATAGCCCCCCCTCCTCCTTTTTAACGCCGCCCATGAGGTTCTTGTTTAGGAATTTTTCTTTATCCTCCTAGAAAAACAACCGAATCCGCATACCTTTACTTCCATGAGTGACCGTCCTTCAAAATTATTTTTACTCGACGCATTGGCATTGATTTATCGATCTCATTTCGCCTTAAATAAAAATCCAAGAATTAATTCAAACGGCATCAATACCGGTGCTATTATGGGCTTTACCAACACCCTCCTAGAAATCATTAATAAGGAAGCACCTACTCACATCGGAGTCGCCTTTGACACCCCTGCCCCTACCTTCCGGCACGAAGCCTATCCAGCCTATAAAGCGCAACGCGAAAAGCAACCAGAAGAAATAAGAATTGCAATCCCCTACTGCAAAGACATTGTTAGGGGTTTTGGCATCCCTGTTATCGAATTAGATGGGTTTGAGGCGGATGATCTTATCGGCACCCTAGTGAGGCAAGCAGGGAGCAGCTATCAAATATTTATGATGACCCCTGACAAGGACTATGCGCAATTGGTAAATGAATATACTTTTCTGTACAAACCAGCCTTTATGGGCAATGGCGTTGACATTCTCGGAATCCCCGAAGTCTTACAAAAATTTGACATTCAAGAAGTCCATCAGGTCATCGATATTTTAGGCCTTAAAGGAGATGCCGTTGATAACATACCTGGTATTCCAGGTATCGGGGATAAGACGGCGTCCAAATTACTGAAAGAATTCGAAAGTGTCGAAAACATCGTAGCTAATACGCACTTACTCGTGGGAAGTGTTAAGAAGAAAGTTGCCGCCTTTGGCGAGCAAGGAATCTTCTCGAAACAATTGGCTACTATCAAGACCGATTGTCCCATCAGTTTCGATGAAAAAACCATGCGGTACACAGGCCCTATCGAAAAATTAATTGTCCCTATCCTTCAGGAACTCGAACTAAGAACCATCGCCAAAAGAATCTTCGGAGAAACTGCCGCACAAAAAACAATCTCAAGTCAACTTGGTCTTTTTGATTCGCCCGCATCACCTAGCGCCGCACCATCGGATGAGCTTAAAAAAAACATCTCCTCTACTCCACACAATTACCAAAGCGTAACCACTGAAGCAGCGCGCAATACGCTTATTAAAAAGCTTTTGACGTTAAAGGAGTTTTGTTTTGATACAGAAACAACTAGTTTGGACACCATCGAGGCAGAACTAGTCGGTCTTGCTATTTCATATGAAAAAGGAACCGCTTTTTACATCCCATTCCCTGAAGATCGCAAATCAACACATTCCCTGATTAATGAATTCAGACCTGTTTTTGAAGCCGAAGAAATTCTAAAAATCGGCCAAAACTTAAAATACGATATCCAAATACTTCGCAACTATGATATTGAAGTAAAGGGTAAAATATTTGACACCATGTTGGCACATTATCTCATCGATCCAGAGCAAGCCCATGGCATGGATGCTATGGCAGAAGCCTATTTAAACTATGTTCCTGTAAGCATCGAGAAGCTCATCGGGCCAAAAGGTAAAAATCAAAAAAACATGCGAGACGTGGCCCTGGCAGAGGTGTTGGAATATGCAGGTGAAGATGCTGATATCACGTTACAATTGAAAGAAAAGTTAGCCATCGAAATCTCTGAAAATCACCTAGACAAACTGTTACACGAGGTAGAAGAACCTTTGTCTTTTGTACTGGCCGATATGGAGTATAGCGGGGTAAGCATCGACCAGGAAGCTTTGAGCGCCTTGAGTAAAGAACTACTGACCGAAAGTCTTCGGGTACAAACTGAAATTTTCGAAATCGCTGGAGAAACATTCAATATAGGTTCCCCTAAGCAATTAGGTGCCATCCTTTTTGATAAGCTTAAATTGATTGAGAAGCCCAAAACTACCAAAACAGGACAATATGCCACCGGCGAAGACATTCTTTCCAAACTTGCCCATGAACACGCGATTGCCGATAAGATTTTGGAATTTAGGGAATACCAAAAACTTAAATCAACCTATGTTGACGCCTTGCCCAAAATGGTCAGTCCAAAAGACCAACGGGTCCATACGGATTATAGACAAACGGTCGCCGTTACTGGTCGCTTAAGCTCCAACAATCCCAATCTGCAGAACATTCCCATACGTACCAAAAAAGGACGTGAAATTCGAAAAGCCTTCGTGACAATAAGTGATGACTTTCAATTACTCGCTGCTGATTACTCTCAAATAGAATTGAGAATAATGGCAGATTTCTCAAAAGATGAAAGTATGATGGCCGCTTTTAGAGCCGGTAAAGACATCCATGCCAATACTGCCAGTAAAGTTTTCGGTGTCCCCTTAGAAAGTGTTGATCAGGACATGCGTCGTAAAGCCAAAGAAGTAAATTTCGGAATTATCTACGGCATGTCCGCCTTTGGATTGGCACAAAATATTTCTGTCTCAAGATCAGAAGCTAGTGAAATTATAGCCGCCTACTGGAAAGAATTTCCATCTGTGCGATCGTACATGGACCAGTGCATCGAACTTGCCAAAGAAAGGGGATACGTAGAAACCATTTTAGGACGTCGTCGTTTTTTGAGAAATATCAATTCGGGTAATTTCACCATGCGCGGTTTCGATGAACGCAATGCCATCAATGCCCCCATTCAAGGTTCTGCTGCGGACTTAATCAAAGTCGCTATGATCAATATTCATAAATGGATGAAAAGTGAAAAGCTCAAATCCAAAATGCTCATGCAAGTACATGATGAGCTTGTTTTTGAAGTCCATCATTCAGAAATTGAAGTTGTAAAGCAAAATGTTAAAGAAATGATGATGAATGCCATTAAAATGGACGTACCTATGGATGTTGGCATGGGCTTGGGACGCAATTGGCTTGAGGCACACTGATAATAATTAAACTACATGAGCACTATACCTTCTTGGAGCGATATAAAAATCGCACATTCTCGGATAAAAAAATACATTACCGAAACCCCCACCATCACCTCCTCCACGATTGATGATATCACCGGAGCTACCCTTTTTTTCAAATGTGAAAATTTTCAAAAAACAGGATCGTTCAAAATGCGTGGCGCCTCAAATGCCATTTTTTCTTTGCCCCCCGAAAAGCGCCTCAATGGATTCGCGACGCACTCATCAGGAAATCATGCTCAAGCCGTTGCATACGCCTGTAAAACCGCCGGTGTTAAGGCTTATATTGTGATGCCACATAATGCGCCCAAAGTTAAAATTGACGCCGTACGAAATTACGATGGAGAGATCCATTTTTGTGAGCCCAACGAAGCCGCTAGACTAAAAACTTGTCAAGACATCATCGCTAGAACTGGTGCCGTTTTCATACCTCCCTTTGATGATGCCGCAGTAATAACGGGTCAGGCTACTGCTTCGAAAGAATTATTGGAATCGATCCCCGATTTAGATTTTATATTGGCCCCAGTCGGTGGCGGTGGATTAGCCTCCGGCACTGCCCTTACCGTCAAATACATTTCTCCCACTACGCAAGTCATATTAGGTGAGCCGGAAATTGTGAACGACACCTATCTTTCCCTAAAAGCTGGAAAAATCATCCCCGTCACCAATACCAACACCATTGCCGATGGTCTTAAAACCACCATCGGAAAATTAAACTATGAGATCATTAGCGCAAATGTGAAAGAAGTAATCCCCGTTTCTGAAGAAGAAATCATAGCTGCTATGCGCATGATCTGGGAGCGAATGAAAATCATCATAGAACCCTCTTGCGCCGTCCCCTTTGCTGCCGTACTTCGCAGGAAAGAACTCTTTCTTGGAAAAAAAGTAGGTATCATTCTGACAGGAGGTAACGTAGATTTGGGGAATTTACCGTTCTCTTAACGGCCGAAAGACCGTTAAAATAATCGTTTTGGGGTGTATTGCGTCATTTAATTTTGTTTCGCCATATTTACCTGGAAACTTCAATAAAAAATAAATGAGTAACTCTCATGGCGCGTAATATTTTTGTCATTGGCAATCCCGCCTCAGGGATTGGAAAAACCAAGGCTACACTGGCTCAAGTGGCCACCTTTCTTGCTTCTAAAGGATTAAAATTCAGGATTTTTGAAACCCTACCTGATTTGCGTGGCACTCAAACCGTAGCGCAATATCTTGACCCTTCTTACACCGATTTGATGATCGTTGGAGGGGATGGAACCATCAATGAAGTAATCAACGGCATGACGCTTGACCTACCTGTTTCGTTCATTCCGATGGGAACCGGTAATGATTTCGTAAAAAACATCAACATTGGCCATACCCTTGTAAGTCAACTCCATACCGCTGTGCATGGGGTCATTTCAAGAATTGACCTCGGTCTCTGTAATGATCGAAAATTCATAAATGGAGTAGGAATCGGTTTTGATGGACAAATTTCAGCAGATATGCTACAACATCGCGTCCCTTTTCTCTCCGGTCATGTCAAATATTATTACCATGTCCTTCGTATTTTGGGCTCTTACCGACCACGTATATTTGATTTAACCATTGATGAGTTACAAAAAAAACAAAAAATGATTCTGCTCACCGTTGCCAAAGGGACCACTTTTGGTGGGGGATTTCAATTGACCCCTCACGCAAAATTAGCTGATGGAAATCTTGCCATATGTACCATTGGGACGCTTTCCCCACTGATGCGATTTTTAAAGATCCATACCCTCCAGAACGGAACGCATGACCGCTTGAAGGCCGTTTCTTTGTATCATGCCCGTAAAATCACCATAGGCGCCAATCCTCTATTGGAGGCGCATATTGACGGTGAATACTTTAATAAGCCCCCCTTTCAAATAAGCGTGTTACCCGCAGCCCTTCAGATCAGGACTTCTTAATTTTATATTGATTGCGACTACTGAACCACCTATATCCGATGCCCGCCAATACGATTAAAATAATGGAAATGAACTGTGAATGGGAAAGTACCTCATCGATAATAAATCCTCGTCGAAGATCTCCACGAAGAACCTCAATTACCGATCGCCCAAACGCATAGAGCATCACATACAAGAAAAATAATTGCCCCTTAAACTTTTGAACACGTTTTACCTGCAGCAAGATCAAAAAGATGCCTGCCAGCAAAAAAAACTCATATAGCTGCGTCGGATGTAAAGGAGTATCCAGCGGCTTGGCCTGCGATTTATCCGCAGAAAAAGTAACCCCCAAAAAGGAATTCGTAGGCAAGCCATAACAACACCCCGCAAAAAAACAACCCAGACGACCGAACCCATGAATGATCGGAGCCAAAATGGAAATAATATCCATCATCGGCCATACAGGCCACTTTTCTGTTCGGAAAAACCAAATTAATGTGGGTACAATAAGTATAAAGGATCCATAAAATACAAATCCTTGGCGAAAATTCTTTAGTAAATTAGCGGGTGTTCCGAAATAGAATTGGGGATCTTCCAAATAGAAAAATAACTTCCCCCCAATCACTGCGGCTGAAATAATCAGAATGGTTAGGGTCTGTACCTTTTCAGGCTCAATACCCAATTCGGCTTTGAATACTTTAGCACCAAAGGCATAGGCCGTAAGAGCGCCTATCATAATCATAAACCCATACGCATAAATGGTAATTCCTCCGATATGTATTAATTCTGGATGCATCGCTTATATAAAAGAATTTTGTTTTTGGGGTATGGAACTATCATAGACACGTATGGCTACAACATCTGCCGTAACGGTAATGATGCCCGCACTTGACAATGTGCATTTTAAGATGGTTTTTTTTCTCGCTACCGATACAATCTGCGCGCTTAAAGTCACCAATTCATGGGTTGAAGTAGGCTTCATGTAAGTTACATTTAAACCGCCAGTCGCATATCTATAAATCGGGGTTGAATCCAATGCCCTAGCCTCTTGTTGATAGGCGTAAGCCATCGCAGTGCCCATACAATGACAATCAATAAGTGCAGCGATTATCCCCCCATTCAACAAATTTGCCCATCCATGGTATTTTTCATCCGGCTGCCATATACAAATGGCGCTGTCTCCCTCCCAAAAACTTTTAATGCGCAGTCCTTCTGGATGTTGCGATCCACAACCAAAACATACATTGCCCGGCATATAATCTTGAAAATATTCTTTATCGTTCATTAGAGATTCTTACACTCAGGCTAAATTACTCATTCAAACTCTTTTTTTGACATGATCCATACATTAGATTTAAAATTTCAAGGTTATCCAGCCTCCATTGCTGCATTTCTTATCGAAACCTCCGAAGGCCCGATACTGATAGAAACTGGCCCACACTCAACATTGAGCGCGCTGGAAAAAGAGATCGTCCGTGTAGGTTTTCAGTTAAAAGAAATTCAACACGTCTTTTTAAGTCACATCCATCTGGACCACGCCGGAGCCGCCTGGGTATTGGCGCAAACTGGCGCAACAATCTATTTACATCCTTTTGGAGAGGCTCATTTGGCCCATCCTGAAAAATTAATGGCTTCGGCCAAACAGATCTATCAAGATCAAATGGACGTCTTGTGGGGGCAAATGAAACCCATACCCGAGGCCCAACTAAAGCCCGTGACCCACTTACAAGCTATCCGAATTGGCGACACCCTTATAAGGGCATTACACACGCCCGGTCATGCCAAACATCATATAGCTTGGGAAATCGGAGATACCATCTTCACTGGCGATGTGGCAGGAGTAAAAATAAAGGACGGCCCTGTGGTCCCTCCTTGCCCTCCTCCTGATATTAACTTAGAAGACTGGATCGAATCAATAAACCTCATTATCGACCGAAAACCAATAGCGATTTACCTCACCCATTATGGGCGGATTGAAGCTATAGAAGACCATATGTCACAACTTAAATCTGTGATGCATGATTGGGCAGATTGGATAAAAAATTACTGGGATAAAGGATGGACCGCCGAACAACTCACCCCTATGTTTAGCAAATACACCACCGAGCAACTCTTGACAATGGGTGTAGACGAACTCGGGGTTAAACAATATGAAGCCGCTAATCCTTCATGGATGAGTGTGGCTGGACTCATCCGTTACTGGCATAAAAAATCTCAATAACTTCATTTCTGATGATATCAAATTTATTGGGGCAGATCGTCATAATTTGACTGGCATCAAGTAGCATCATCAGATTCCTCAGAAGATTTCTATAATTTTACTTTTATGGATCGTAGAAATTTTATCAAATCAAGTACTCTAATCGGCGTGGTCCCCATGCTCTCGTCTTTTAAGATAACTTCGAGCGTCATCAAACCCAATGCCCTTAAATCAGGAGCCCTTGTTGGCGTAATCTCCCCGTCAAGTTCCATCAGCGAGTTACAGTATAAAAAGCTCCTTGAAAACTTTGTGGTTTTGGGATTAAAGCTCGTTCAATCAACCCATTTAAGAGCACATAATGGATTTCTCGCAGGTACGGATGAACAAAGAATTGAAGATCTTCACGCGATGTACCAAAACCCTAAAATCTCCGCCATCATCTGTGCCCGGGGAGGGTATGGTGCCACTCGATTATTGGACCAAATAGATTATTCCATTATCGCGGCGCATCCCAAACCCTTAATTGGCTATAGCGATATTACTGCCTTGCTCCTTGCCTTTTACAAAAACTGCGGACACGTCGGTTTCCATGGCCCTGTAGGCGTTTCCACCTTCAATGAATACACTTTAAGTCATTTTAACGCCGTTTTGACCAATGGCGAAAAGATCAAACTAGCCCCGAATACTCCCAATATCATTGTCCCTGGAAAGGCCTCGGGGAGACTCATAGGAGGAAATCTATCCCTATTGGTCAGTATGATCGGCACGAGACATGACCCTTCCTGGAAAGATCATATTTTATTTATTGAAGAGGTCTCTGAGTCTACCTATCGCATCGACCGCATGTTGACCCAACTGCGGTCCTCTGGGAAGCTTCGCGGGGTAAAAGGTATTGCCTTGGGCAATTTCACCAAAGGTGATACATTGCCAGGTGATCCTAATTTCAAATATTCAATTGCATTAAATGAGGTGTTTCATGATCGCCTCGGGGATTTGGGAATTCCAGTACTCGCTGGATTTTCTTTTGGCCATGAGGAGGATAATGCCACACTTCCTATTGGCATCTTGGCATCATTAGATACAGAAACAAGTCAATTAGCCCTTTTGGAATCGGCTGTCAAACATTAACTATATAGAACCAATTTTCGAATCATCTAATAAATACTTCTGCTAATTTTGTCTCCATCAAACCCTTTTCATTGGCTCACATCCATATCAGTCCCTTAATCCTTTTGAAACATGACTCTCGATGACATCAATAATTTTATCGGTGATATAGACCTAGAGCTCCTTGACCAACTACTAAAGGGGAACTTTTCCCAGCGTCATACTATTTTAGAAATTGGTTGTGGGCTGGGCCGCAATATGATCCCTTTTCTAAACTTAAAAAAAGCCCTTTATGGTATAGATATCGACCTGGCCAATGTGGAAGTCTGTCGCATTATTGCCCGCTCCTTGGGGGGTAATCCTGCCTATATTAAGCAGTCGGACGCCAGTATGATTCCCGCTGAAAATGATTTTTTCGACGCCATCATTAATTGCCGTGTCATGCATTTTGCAACGTCCATCAAGGTATTTAAAAAACAATGGGAGGAACAAATTCGGGTTTTAAAAAAAGGTGGATTACTTTATATGAGCATGGATGCCATTCTGCAAAACGAAGATATCGCAGTAAAAATCACCGAAGACATTGCCCAATTCAACGATCAATCGCTACGCCTTGTTTTGACTGAAAAATTGCTAGAACAAATCCAGCTAACTACCCACTTTAAATTGCTGGAACCTATTAAAACCATTCGTTTTAACAATGAACATGCCCATGCCATTCTCGTTTTAGAAAAGCGTTGATCTCACAAACGTCTTGAATTCATTTCCCCATTCTTTAATTTAGCACTATCTTTAAATTCCAAAATTGAACCCAATCGCACCCTATGAAAAAAGTTACCTTTTCAGCTAAAGCACGCTATAAATTTGACAATTTCGTTTCAAAAGGCACTGGTCAAATGATCTATGGACTTGGGCTATTTTCTGTCGCCTTTATCTTATTTTGCTCAACCTTATTATTATTTGTTGGTTTTCGGCCAGAGGGTTCAGATGGCATGAACCTTCCTGAATCTATTTGGCTGAACCTTACCCACGTGTTAGATCCTGGAACGGTCGGTGGTAACGAGGGTGGCTGGCCTTTTCTGATCTTCATGATGACCGTGACGCTTACCGGTCTGATCATTATTACGATTCTGATTGGATTGATTTCCAACGGTATCATGGATAAAATTGAAACACTTCGCAAAGGCAGGTCATTTGTCATTGAACAAAATCATGTCGTTATTTTAGGCTGGTCGTCAAAAATATTTACTATTATTTCTGAATTAATCATTGCAAATGCTAACCAAAAAGATGCTGCAATCGTCATATTAGCCGATAAAGACAAGGTGGCAATGGAAGACGAAATCAGGGATAAAGTCAAGTCTTTTGATACCACTCGCGTCATTTGTCGAACGGGCAATCCGATCGATTTGGATGATCTTCAAATAACCAACCCCACCGAAAGTAAGTCCATCATCATTTTAGATAAAGACAATGCCAGTTCTGATTCCCAAATCATCAAGACCATCGTGGCCATTACCACCCACTCGTTTAAAAGGGCAAAACCTTATCACATTACCGCAGAAATCAAAGACAGAAAAAATCTTGAGGTCGCAAAAATGGTGGGCAAAAATGAAGTCGAACTTATCTTATCTGATGAAATCATTTCAAGAATCATGGTTCAAACCAGTCGTCAGTCAGGATTGAGTGTGGTCTATGTAGAACTTATGGATTTTGATGGCGATGAAATTTATTTTGCTGAGGCGCCTAGTTTGATTGGTAAAACTTATCGAGAACTTCTTTTTGCTTATCACGACTCCGCGATTATTGGAATTCATTTAGCCAATAACTCGGTTGTCCTTAATCCACCAATGGATTCCGTTTTTGCACTCGGGGACAAAGTCATAGGCATCACCGAAGACGATGACACGTTGATTCCAGATGAAAAAAAGGCTATCGATATTCAAGATGACAATATCCTCTATACTGAAAAGGAACCTGCCCATCCCGAAGACATTTTGATACTCGGTTGGAATTTCAGAGGCACACTAATCATTTCTGAACTCGACAATTATGTTAGCCCAGGTTCAAATGTAAAAGTGGTTTCAAAATTTGAAGAATCAAAACTTGAAATAGAACAACTGCAAACCGAACTTAAAAACATCACCTTGACCACCGAGCTTATGGATACCACTGATCGGGCCTCCTTAGAGCAATTGGATTTGGCTACCTTCAACTATGTGATCTTATTGAGCTACAAGAGCCATTACCCGATTCAAGAAGCAGACGCTCAAACCTTAATCACCCTACTCCATCTAAGAAATTTTTCCGAACGAAACGAAACGAACTTCAAAATCGTCAGTGAAATGTTGGATATGAAAAACAGAATATTGGCCAATATCACTAGCGCCGATGACTTTGTGGTCAGCGACAACTTGGTCAGTTTGTTGATGAGTCAGGTAAGTGAAAACAAATTTTTAATGCGTGTTTTCGAAGAATTATTTAATTCTTCCGGATCAGAAATTTACACACGAGACGCCGCTGAGTATGTACAAATAGATACCCCTGTTAATTTCTATACCATACTAGAGTCTGCTGCTAGAAGAAATGAAACGGCCATTGGCTACCGCAATATGAAGTATGCAAAAGACATAAAAAAAGGATATGGCGTAGTTGTGAATCCGGCAAAATCAGCTTCCCTCATCATGAATCCTGGAGATACCATTATCGTAATCTCTCAAAGATAACTTTTTGGCACGCAATACTTTTTGTATTGTTATTTCTCAAAAAATAATCCTTAAGAGATAATTAATAGTATTCTAAAAAGGAAACTTGTTAACTTTGGAACAAAAATTTAGAGCTATGGCAATGTTAGGAGTTATCGGTTTTCTTTTTGTATTGGCAATTGTGTGTCCCTATATTTTACCTAATGAAAAGGTAAGTTCCCACAAAAGAGATCACATCAAATAAATTAATTGCATTTAGGCATTTTTACCTTTTTCATGATCGTGCACCTTCTTGGCATCGATCATAGATAGCGCTACCACAATACCTAGTAGGATCACCACAATGTTGACAAATAAGTTTACGCCATCAGTCACGGCAGGATTTGTAATTTCCATTTGAATTCAATTTAGCCGTAAATATAAATCAAATAATTGCTTCTTTTAAGGCACGCAACAATCTTTGCACATCTTTTTGATCATTATATACATTTGGAGAAATTCGAAGCACATTTCCTCTAATAGAAATGTTGATTTTATGAACTGATAACGCCTTTTTGACTCGATCCATTTCAATGTTTTCAGGCAGGTTGATTCCAAAAAGATGACTTGCCCTTGCTTCTTGTGTTTCGATAACATATCCCAATGAGCCCAGTTCCTCAATAGCATCAACAAATAATTCCTCACAATATTGCTGAATCTCTTCCGGACGCCATTGTAAAAGCTGCTTAATCGCGGCAATGAGCATGGGCACCAAAATAAAATTACTGTGCTCCCCTACTTCATATCTCAATGCCCCTGGCATAAACTTGTCTTGATAATTGATCAATGAAGAAAAGTCATCCGCACCCAATCGGTTAATCCAATTGTTTTCTATCGGCAATCCATCATCAAAAATAGGACCATAATAAGCCAATCCCAACGAATAAGGCCCCATTAACCACTTATAACCAGCCGTTATTATAGCATCTGGCTGTATCTGTTCTGTGTCAAACGGCAAGGCTCCGATAGACTGGGTGCCATCAATGATAAGCGCAGCTCCTACTTCTCTCGTTCGCTTCCTAATCGCCTGTAAATCAAACTTAATGCCCGTGACCCAGTGTATCTGACCCAAAGAGACGGCAGCCGTGTCTTGGTCTATGGCATCCAAAATTCTTTCATTCCACAAAGACCCAATATTATGTGAAATCGGCGGTGCTATGAAGTTGATCTGATATGCTGAATTCGCTCTCCAAGGATATACATTGCTAGGGAACTGCCCTCCCGCTGCTATGATCGTTCCCTTTTTTTTGGGCAAATTTTTTACCGCGTTCTCCATCCCATAGGAAACTGACGGAATAATGACTATTCGAGATGGGTCCGAAACGTTTATTAAAGAGGCGTATAACCTCCTTAAGGTTTCTGATTCGCCAAAAAAATCTTCTGGTGGGATTCGATACGGCTTCCTTTTACCGATAATTCCTTTGATCCCTGCCTTCTCTACTTTTTTCAATAGCGGCGACATATAGGCCCCATTCAAGTAGGTCACCTTCCCTTGCAATAAAAATTTATCTCGTTGACATTTCATGTTATGACAATATTAAGGAAATATAGTAGGTATATTGGTCAAAAAACATTCTGCTTCTGAAAAAGTAAGTGCATAAAACAGGCAATACCTGTTGGATTTGGCTTGATTAAAAAGAGAGAAACCTACCCTGTTAGTTGATATTAAAATAATGCACGATCGACACAAGCCAATCTGCAAAAGTCAGCGCCAATTCATTGCCTCTAGCACGACCCACAATGTAAATCACAAAAAAGACATAAATACTCAGTAATAGAATGGCTTTCGCTCTCCCCATGTATTTTCCTGTCGTGAAAATAATCAAGGCAATGATCGTTAAAATGAGCAACAGTAATCGCAACTCACTGCTCATGTCAATAATGTCGGGAGACATGAGAATGGGTCCTTTGATTAAGGTGAAAACAAAAAGAGGTAAGCCCAATGCAAAGCAGACATCAAAAATATTGCTTCCCAACGCATTGGAAATCGCGTCGTCATAATTGCCTTTTTTGGCATCTTTAATTGAAAAAATAGTATCCGGAAAACTTGACGCCGCTGATGCCAAAATCAATGCCACGAACATGACGGGAATATCCAATCCTTCAAAAGTGCCTAAATACGGAACTTCGTATGTTTTTTGTCCTAGCCATTCACAGGCCAAGACCAACCAGTAACAAACCCCGGCAATCGCCAAAGTTGAGGTAATTAAAAGAGACCAGGCGCGTTTGCTATTGATTTGAAATGAGCCAATAAAAATACGTTCAAGGTCCAGGGTCAAAACCGCCCTTGCAAATGATCCTTGAATTTCATTATTTTCTATGGGTGTATTCTGACTGTCTAGGCTAGCTGAAGGCTCCTTTTTGCCCATCGAAGAAAACATATAAAAAATATAAAAAACGTATACCGACATCAACAACAGGCCATGATACCAGTCAAGAGAATCGCCACTTATCAGAATTAAAAAAATGAGCTCAGCTATAATTAAAGCGATACCATCTCTTAAAAGCACCTTTCGCGATACCTGTATTTTTTTAACTTTTCCTAAAGAAATAACGGCAATGATAGAAACAGAAGGGATCACCATACTGTTGAAAATGGCACTTCCTGCTGTCGTCCCTATTCCTCCAGAAAACCCATTGGCATCATTAAGTACAAAAAGAAAGAAAAAAGAAGTAAACACTTCCGGCATAGAGCTTGCAACCGCATTGATCGTTGCGCCTCTCACACCGTCAGAAAGATTTCTACCAACATATTCGGAGGCGCGCATAAAGCCATCACCGGCCCGCCAAATCACCAAGCAGCAAATGACTATCAATAATATCGGTATAAGCAGTCCCATTTAATTCTTCAATTTTCGTTTCGCCCTTGGGGGCTTTTTCAGTGCGTGCTGCTTTAATGATTTTTAACAAAAGTAATACGTTCTGTTTAAAAAGACTACCCTACCAACATTTACCAATTCCTTTTTATTCCTCTTTATTTAGGTTGCATCGGTCAAAACTCCCAACTAGCACTTAACTTAGCTGGAATACTTATGATTTAAACTTAATTGTGCTCATTTAATTCTTCAAGCTGCCTAAACCATGTATATCAATCTATCAGGATTAAATATTTTAGTAACTGGAGCAAGCCGCGGCATCGGAAAGGCAATAGCCACCAAGCTGGCCGAAGCTGGTGCAACCATTGCCGTACATTACCATAAAAACATCAATGAGGCAGAAAATCTCGCTCAAATCTTAGGAAACGAATCCAAAGCATTTCAAGCAGATCTTGTAGACCCAGCAGATGCCGTCAAGCTCTTTGAGCGTGTCGTACTCGAGTTGGGAAGTATAGAGATACTCATCAATAACGCTGGCATAGCCGAAGCCGCGCCTATAGAGCTCGCACAAGATGACTGGGACCAAGTTTGGAACCGAACGATCGCCATGAACCTAACCAGTCCTGCCATCTTATGCAAAAAAGCCATCGAGCATTTTATTCAGAAAAAAACATCCGGTCGGATCATCAATATCAGTTCCAGAGCAGCCTATCGCGGTGAGACGGCTGAGTACCTTGCCTATGCTAGCTCCAAAGCAGGCCTAGTCGCCTTGACCAGTTCCATTGCCAAATCTTTTGGGAAAAAAGGGATCAAGGCCTTCAACATTGCGCCTGGTTTTGTAAGAACGGATATGGCCAAAGCTTTTATGTCTCAATATGGCGAAGAACATGCCAAGGGAGATATTGCCTTGGAGCGTTTGACCGAGCCCAAAGACATCGCTCCATTGATCACTTTTTTGGCCTCTGGCATGGCAGACCATGCTACGGGAACTACTTTTGACATCAATGCGGGCAGTTATATCCATTGAGAAGATGACGTACTAGGGGGTTTTGGGACATTGGCACTTCATTTCACTATTTAAAAGCCTTTCCTAAAAAAATTAGTATGTTTTGGTTATTTTTGATTAAACACAAGCACCTATGAATAGCATTAAGGCACAGCTGAGTACATTGATAGAACTTGCCAAAGTAGATGGCGAATTTGATGGGCTAGAAAAATTGCATATTTTAAAGCTCGGTCAAGCCAACGGATTGAGCCCCGCAGAAATTAAAGAAATCGTCGTCAATCCTACTCCTATGCCAGAAATTCATATGCTGTCATATGAAGAACGATTCGAATACCTATTTAATATCGTCCAATTAATGAAAATTGATCATGAGATTTATCACTCTGAAATCAACCATTGTAAAAAATTGGCTACCAAACTTGGATTTAAAGCAGGTGCCGTTGCCGCCATGTCAGGTGAAATCTACGCTGATCCCTCTATTGTAACAGACCTTGATTCGCTAAAAAACCTAATAAAAAAATACAATAGTTAAGCTGTTCCCTGAGGATGAAACCACAGATAAGATACCATTGGGATCAACTATCCCCAATTGATCTTGAGGCCTTTCACGAAATGAAAATTCAAATTCATCTCGCCCTTCACAATGTCGCTTTGGTCGGCCATCATTACTCAATTGCCAAAGCTGGCCTTATTCCTCATGCGCTCTATTGGATCCCTGGATTATGGCGAATTGCTGGCACTTGGGTGACGGGTGCCAAAACCTTTCGTTCTTCTTTGTCGCTTAATTCCTTTGAGCTTTACATCGTGGATCAAAAGCTAAATACACTTGCTCAATTTTCTTTATCAAAGAAAAAGTTTAGTCAAGCCATGCTCTGGTTGGAAGAGCAAATAGGCTTGCTGGATTTGGGTCATCGGGCACTCTCTATGGTGCTGCCCCATGAACTAGATCTTTTTAAAAACTCCCATCAATACCCCTTTGAAAATATAGCACTCCCTGAGCTCAAAATCTTTGGCAGTTGTTACCACAACAGCTTTATTGTGATGCAAAACTTTCAAAAACTATATCAAACCTCTCAGATCATTATTTGGCCCGATCAACTTAAGCAATCCATAGACATCATCTTAAAAGATACTGGACAGGCTACATTGGACACCAAGATAACCTTGGGGTATTCACCCGGAGATCAAGACATCAATGAGCCCTATTTTTATGTCAATTCGTGGCCACATGCCGAGCTCTCAAAGCTCCAAGCACCTCCCCCTGAATCTTATTGGTTCAACGATGCGTGGATTGGGGCCATTCTTCCTTTAAATGTGTTATCAAAACACCAAGAGCAGCAGGAATTCCTATTTCAATTTTATAAAGAGGGCCTTGCCCGATTCCGTACCGCTTTGTTGTATTGAAATACGCAACACTACTTTGCAAATTGCTTCATCATACCGGTTTTGAAATTGTTTAGGGCTTCTTCCCAGGTATGGTCAGCATCATAGGCGCTACCTACATAAATATCCCCACTGATGGTTTGTTGAATATAAAATTTAAACACGTAGGTTTCCTTGGGAATCTCCTTCACAGCTTGATGCTCCTGGCTAGCCACCGTAGAAACATAGTTGATGGCTGTTGGCTCCGAGCGATAACCCAACAATTCCCTTAATAGATCCCCTTGATGATAAGCATAACGCAAGACAAATTGATACCGTTTTTCGAAGAATTGTTCATCTGTTTGGTCCTCCATAAAAACCACTTTATACGGATAATCCTGAAATAACGCTTTCATCTTTTCATTATTACGCTCCACCTGTTGGTTGTACGCTTTCAATGATTCCATTTGCTCGCTATTGAGCGTTAACCCATCCATATTGATTTGGGAAAATAATGAAATCGCCAATGGTGCTTTTTTTACTTGAGAAGGGTAGCTAGGATACTGTGTGCCCTTAAAAAGACTCCATTTGAACAGATATTCTGGCAATTCAGGAATTAAATAATTGCTATAACTCAAGTCCATCGTTCTCATTTTAACGGCCAGCTGAAGCAGTGTTTCAATAGCTGTGGTCCCCGTTACTTGCCATGCCTTAGAGGCCACTTCGACCAAATGGTCTTTTGAAAACTTGGCTATTGTGAGGGTCCTTTTGGCTGTCTTTTGTTCGATGAAAATCACCCACTTAATTTGTCGCTTATCCATGAGATTAAGCGTTTTGCGCATGACGTCTTGGCCTCCATGAACTTCTTTATAATTTAAATAGAGCATCGCATCGATTCCCATTTGTTTGAAATTGGCATGAATCAAACGTGCCGTGGCCTTCCATGCGGATCCCTCATCTATGACCACAGCGATCCGCTCCGAGGTTATTTCTACGGGCAGCTCATCGGTAAGCACTGACAAATTGATTTCAACGATTTGAGCAGTCACCCCCCATGAAACAAAAGACATCAATAAGCCTATTACTATTTTTATTCGCATACTGATCACTACAAGTTTACTATCTTTATAAACCCAAATTCATTCAAAATAGTATCTCATGAATACAAAAATTTGTAAGTGGGCGGCCGGCACCTACGACGCATACATTGATTACCACAATCGAGAATGGGGTGTTCCGGTGCACGAAGATAAAACACATTTTGAATTTCTGGTTTTGGAAGGCGCACAAGCTGGATTAAGCTGGCGAACTATTCTCAACAAAAGGGCTGGTTATCGCGACGCCTTTAAGAATTTTGATGTTTTAGAGATTAGCAAATTTTCAGAAGCAACGATGAATTCATTGATGGATAACCCATCTATTGTGCGAAACAAGTTGAAGATCGCCTCGGTAATCAACAACGCCAAGGCCTTTTTGAATATTCAAAACGAATTTCATGACTTTGATCACTATGTTTGGGGGTTCGTCGACCATGAGCCGATAACTGGTCATTGGACCGATTCCGCTCAGGTTCCCTCCGAAAATAAAATTTCTCAAAAATTATCTCAGGATTTAAAAAAAAGAGGCTTCAAGTTTGTAGGCAGCACCATCATGTATGCCTACATGCAAGCAGTGGGAATGGTCAATGACCACACGACTGATTGTTATCGTTATTTGGAAATTAATCGCCTCAAAAACTCTTGATTACCACCTCTTTGGGTAGGTCAATCTCCCAAAGACCCATGAGTTGGCCTACTTCAAAATCCACAGAAGTAAAATGGGTATAACGAGCTGCGAGCTTTCTTTGAATCTCCTGCGGAATTTCGGTTTTTTTACCGTGGCAGGAAGTGCATTGCTCCTGCATCTGTATGGGCACCCAATAACGTAGGGTTGAAGGATCTAATTCTGATAAACTCGAGGTCATCGGTAGCTGGTGGGCTAAGGCATATTCATAGGCCTCAAACATGTTATTTTCCAAAGAATTTCTTTGTTCGGGCGTGTTTAATGCCTTTTGGGTCCATCTCAAAATTTGAATGCCTGAGCTTTTGGCTGCTTGAACACCCGGCAACGCGTCTATTTTACAATTTTCAATGGCAACATCAGCACTACTGAGCGCCTGCTGATGTTGGATTGACAGTTGGTCATAAATATTTTTGCTCAACTCTTGAGCTCGAAGCGTAATCTCTGAAGACGAGATTTTTCTTATCTCTCTGGATTTCATCTCTTCTTTGACAGCCTGCCTATCAATTGGCGTGGCTGGTTCACAAGACATTGCCCAGAAAAACAAGACAAATGCCACTAATTTATTTCTGCTCAAATCCGGAATGATTTATCGACTATTTGTAGCCATTTGAAGGATTGCTATTTGATCCTTCTTCTGATTATATTTTCTGCAATTTGGTGTTTTTTTCTGAACCCTCGCCAGATGTAGCCTCAAATGTTCTCAATACGCCTCAAAAAGGCATTAAATGATGATTAAACCGTCATGGTAAACTTTTTAATTGTTAAAAGTTTTATATTTGATTTTGATTTAATTGTGTTCTTCGGCCAGCCACACTAACTATGAAATTCAAACTATTTGCTCTGCTCATCCTACAACTCTCGTTGAGCACACATCTATCAAGTCAAGACTTGGGATTCTCGCAATACTACAATGCGCCCATTTTTTTAAATCCTGCCTTTGCAGGTGCCTCTGAATTCAGTCGCGCTGGCTTCAATTTTCGTATGCAAAAGGTGGGCTCATTAGCCGCCTATTCTACCTCTTTAGTTGCCTTTGACCACAGTTTTAAAGACTATCATAGCAGTTTTGGGTTGATGATGATCAATGAAACTGATGAGACAAGCGGCTACCGTCACATCAAAATCGCCATCCCGATAGTCTATGACTTCAGTGTCTCCAAAGATTTTGGCCTCCGATTTGGTTTACAAGGTTCCTATAGTGAACAAAACTACAATGTCGGTAATTTTCTTTTTTCTGATCAGCTTGATCCCTTTGGTAATGTGATAGGGCCTTCTGGAGAAACGCTAGCCAATGGACGAATCAATTATTTTGATGCCTCCTTTGGTGTCCTTGGGTTTTCCAAAAAAGTTTGGTTTGGCTTTGCTGCGCATAACCTGTTCAAGAATGATGTCTCCTTTATGGAAGGGAGCGAATACATCCTCAATACGCGGTACTCTGGGCATATGGGGTACAAAATACGTTTAAATAAGCTTTCTAGGCAAAACAAGCGAGACATTGCGATCATGCCTACCTTCAGCTATACCAGTCAAGGGTCACAGAACCGATTGGATATCGGCCTATACAATATGATCGATCCGCTCATCTTCGGTGTTTTTTATGGCGTCGATCCCTTTGCAATTGAGCAAAGTGGCTTTGTGAGTATGATGATGGGATTAAAAAAATTCTCAATCACGACCCTCTATAGCTATGACATGTCGTTGACCCAAGGAAGTGGGCTACAAGGATTTCATGAAATTTCGTTTAGTTATCTTTTTGATCTATCCAATAATGGCAAGCCACCATTGGCCATGCGCCGGTCTTTGTGTCCTGTCTTCTTATAAATATACTGTTTCTCTATTTGATTGACTAATCCTATGAAATCAACTAACATATTACGTTCGGGTCTCCTTTTCCTCATGCTTTGTCTCTTAAGCTATGACGGGTGGGCCGTTTTTGTACAGGGCGTTCATACGAATACCGACATCACCTGTAATGGCAGCGCTACTGGATCTATCACGATCAATATTACAAGTGCTGATGAAACGCTTAGTCTAACATGGAAAAAAGATGGCATCGCCTACAGCCCCGGCGTGGGTGAATTTTTACCCAACTATATTAACGTGGGAACTGGAAGAACAGACTGGACTTTAACTGGCTTAGCCCCCGGCGTATATCAAGCAACTATTACAGGAGGAACCTCTGGTTCGGGCCAATTCTCTGGTTATATAACCATCACCGAGCCCTCAGCGATTTCGCTTTCGGT
>TARA_B110000503_G_scaffold51450_2_pt1 | contig 49600 bp, 39 predicted proteins | sample TARA_B110000503 | Tara Oceans TARA_B110000503 (sample SAMEA4397472) | marine metagenome | biome: Polar Biome; feature: [SRF] surface water layer (ENVO:00010504); material: water (ENVO:00002006), including particulate matter (ENVO:01000060) such as... | depth 5 m | reverse complement strand
CCGAGAAGTCGCTACGTGCCCAAGGATTTCTGGCTTGCTCCGAGAAGCTGCTGCGTGCCCAAGGGTTTCTTGACTCTTCATAATTCGACGCGTCAACAGAGCGATCTACAGGTTTTCCCCACTTATATCCACCTTGGGGTTTAGTCGAACCAGACCAATTCGCATCACTCTCAGTAACGCGATCCTTCTGACCCCACTTATACCCAATAGAATCTGATTTGTATTGCGTGTCAGCAGCCAGATTGTAGCTAACACGATGAACCAATGTGCCAGCGTTGCTTTCTGGTACCACTCGAGCCTGTGCAGTTTCAGTAACGACAAAAGAAGATAATGACAAAACAAGTGCAACACTGGCAATGCCCGCGTACCCGATTATTTTGATAGTTCTCATGATTTTAAACCCGCCTTTTTTGTTTGGAAGAATGTATGACCCAGTTCTCGTATCAAGCCCAACATGCGGGCCTGATTCACACTCTTTCACCGGTGTGCTTGATATATTTATACGAGTTACTATTAGGTAAATGAAGGCGTCTATATACCCTTTTTGGGGTAGGCGATATTTAGGCCGCCATAAAAGGGAGGGTGGGGTGGTAGGAAATTTTTCCTACCGCCTAACCACTGATAGTAATTGCAAGGAAGCACGCGAGGCCAGCATGTCACTAACCCCCGAGGGTCACTCAGGTTATTAAGAGTCAGTTATCAGGAGTTTGGCGGGAGAGATTTTCGATGATCGTTCTCTCCTCCAGATAGAGCGTCAGCCAATCAATATTTGTTTTCTCAGTTTGTTCGCCAGAAGGACGCGCCATATCCAGTCGTTCGATATGATCTTTCACGCCCCACTTTCGAGTTTTACTCATACCCGCCTCACTGGGCTTGGAGGAGAGCATGGCATCGAGCCCTGGCAGGCTCGCGCTACCATCATCGTCAACAATCGCCGGGCCATAAAAATGCCGCTCATTAGCCAGATCGGCCTGCAGGTCAAAATCAAGGTTGCCACATCCTGTTTCACCCAACGTGATCGCTCGAGTTGCCGTCACATATCCGAATCCCTGTTGAAAAGGACTGTAAGCGAGCTTTCCATCCCGGTTAATGGCCGGTTCAGCGCTGGTAATTAATTTACACTTGAGGTCATCCGGGGTGAGATCCGGTTCTAGCTGGAGCAATAACGCGAGAATTCCAGAGATGAGTGCACTGGCTTGGGAGGATCCCGTAGACACGAACTCGCCGGTTAGGAGTATGTCTTCCGGTTGCTCCATGGCTATCGCTGACTCAGGATGAATGAGGCCTGTCATATGCCCCCCCAGAGCCACCACATCTGGCTTGACATGCCCGCTTGGAGTGGGTCCGCGTGAGGAGAAATCAGGTATGTAATCGTCATCCCGAGTCTGCGGGGTCCAGGAATCAGTTACCGCCCCAACGGTGATCAGGTATGGCAGATTGCCTGGGGAACCGATTGTCTCTATACCGGGACCATCGTTCCCAGCGGCCGCCACGACCGCTATACCTTCGGCCCAAGCCAGCATCGCTGCCTGGTCGACGGGATCTTCCCAATAAGGCCACCGGGGCTTTTGCGCAAACGACAGATTAAGCACACCGATGCCATATTTTTCACGGTTATCCACGACCCACTGAATGGCTCGCACAATTTCCAGAACATGAGCAAATCCCTCACGATCCAGTACCTTTACAGCCACCAATCGGGCGTCAGGTGCAACACCTTTATAGGTACCCGTTGGAAGTCCTGCTTTTGTCGTTTTTCCACTGTTTGCGATGATGCTTGTAATATGAGTTCCATGACCGCTCTCGTCTACCACTTCACTATCTACGACATCTGTGAGCGCGTCATACCGAGCGACCACCCGGTTTTTGCCTGCGGTATCCTTCATTAGCGATTCGTGTTCCCACAACCCGGAATCGATTACTGCTATTGTCACGCCCTTGCCGGTAATACCCTCCCGGTGGAGCGCGTCTATCCCTGCCACTGTATTGTAGTAAAAATCTCCATGATTATTCTCATAGCCAGGCACGAGATCAGTGCTGCAGTTACCTGTAAAATCAGCCTTTAACGTAAAATCCCGTTGACGCAGTCGTGGAGCAACCGAGTTGGACGGCGGCAGTTGAAATCTGACTTTCAAATCAGCCCGGTCAGTCACCATGGGCCCACTCTCGGGAGGGAAGTCTATTGTGAGGGAAGAGTTTGTGGCATCGCGATACAAGGACGGGGCTACAATGGTATCCCCTACAGCAATAGCGGTTACCGGCCCTAATGCAACAGGCCACTCCAATTCCAGTTTTTCCATGACAGCAGGGGTGGGATACTTATTATACAAAGGCCAGAGGATACCTTGTGGTGTCATCTCGAGTTCAATATGCCCTCTTACCCGACAGCCCTCCTCCTCTTCAGGCTGATCTGCAGGCCGCTCCGTATCAGCAAGATCATCGATATGGCGCAGAATCAGAGGGGATCTCAGCACCTCATCCAGCTGTACTGGAGTCAGTTTCGCACCAACAGCGTTAATCAAATGAAGATCGTGGGTTACTGTTCCACCTGCCTGACCAACCAGGACGGAAATCTCAGCGCTGGACGTGCCCTGCAATAGCACCTGAAATGAATCCGACTCAGCAGCCAATAGAGGTAAACAAAATGACAAACAGATCCAGAGCGAAACTGTGTTCAGACAATACTTCATCAGCGATAATTTTCTATTCGGCTCAGCTACGAGTCGCGTTTTGAATTTCAGCAGAGAAATTCGCTTTTAGCATATTCGGAACATCTTCTGGATAGACTGGCCGAGCAAAGAAGAAACCTTGCAGCAGGTCACAGCCCTTTCTTACCAGATACTCCAATTGGTACTCATTCTCAATACCCTCGGCGATTACCCGCAGGTTGAGTGTCTCCGCCAGCGCGAGTATGGCATCGACAATCGCTGCACCATCGGGGGTATCTAAATCGGAGACAAAACTATGATCAATCTTGAGCGTGTTGATCGGGAAACGTTTTAAGTAGCTAAGGGAGGAATAGCCAGTGCCGAAATCATCGACCGCAAGGTCCACACCGAGATCTTTCAGTGCACGCAGTTTTGCAATATTAGTTTCAGCATCCTTCATGATGGCACCTTCTGTGAGCTCCAGTTCCAGCCGCCAGGGCGGTAAGCCAGATTGCTCAAGAAACTCCGCAACCCATTCAGGCAAATTACTCTGGTTAAACTGCAACGGCGAGATATTCACACACACACGAAAAGTATTCAGACCAAGAGTATCCCAGTAAAGACAGTGCCGGGCGACCTCACCCATGACCCACTCACCCAGTTCAATGATTTGTCCGGTGCTCTCAGCCACGGGTATGAACTCTTGCGGATAAACCATACCGCGTGTTGGGTGTTTCCAGCGAACCAACGCCTCCATACTAACCACCTCGCCGGTTAGCGAGTCCACCTGGGGTTGATAGCGCAACTCCAACTCGCAATTGCGCATGGCATCACGCAACTCCTCCTCCATCTTCAGCTGCTCATAAGCCCTGGCATTCATGTCCTCATTATAAAATCGAAAGCAAGCTCGCCCCTCCGCCTTTGCAACATACATCGCTGTGTCTGCATTGCGAAGCAGCGTATCAGGGTCGGTACCATCCTGGGGGTAGCGAGCGATACCAATACTGGGTGTCACGACCGGGTTATGCGATTGCAAGGCGATGGGCTCAGAGAGGCTATTCAGGATTCGTCTTGCAACCTTCTCAATATCAGCCAGATCCGAAACATTGGATAGAACTACTGTGAATTCATCGCCTCCTAGCCTGGCTATTTCTGTGGAGCCATCCCCGATTTCCTCATCCTCTGCACTGCTGTCGGAAAAATAGTTAACGGCATCATCTTCTCTTAGCTCCATTGTGAGCCTTCTGGCTATTTCGACCAGCAGACTGTCTCCACGGGCGTGGCCGATAGAGTCATTAATACGCTTGAAATGATCAAGATCAATGAACAGCAGGGCAGCAGATGTTTTATGCCGCTGACTGCGTTTGAGCAGCCGGTTCAATTGCTCGTTGAAACTGCGTCTGTTCGGAAGGCTGGTAAGAGGATCATAGTAGGCCAAATAGCGGAGGCGATCTTCTTGACGTTTCAACGAATTGAATGCACTGCTGGCGCGCAGCATGTACTGCACATCGCGCCCCAGCAGAGACCAATTCACAGGTTTTGTTCTGTACTGTGTCGCTCCCGCTTCAAACCCCTGGTCAACAGACTGGCGGTCATCCGAACCGGTGACAATCAGAATCGGAATCGACTCGCCCTGCGGCAGCTCCCGAATACGCTGGCAAGCTTCGAGCCCCGTCATACCCGGCATCTCCACGTCCATAAACACTAAATCTGGCCTTTCGCGGACGAAAACATCGATAGCCTCGAAGCCATTGGAGGCCTCAACAACAATCATATTATCAGCCTCCAGACACTGCCGCGTAAGGAAGCGAACGTTTTGATCATCGTCTACTACAAGTATCTTTGCTTGATGGTGTATGGGATCTATACTCGACATTTGCAATAGGAGGTAATGCGTCTAGAAGTGGTTGTAGGCTATCATTACTGGGGGCTCGCGACTAGTGCGAATAGATGTTATGGGCAAGGGGTTTGGGGTGACTATCTGCGCTTTCACCCCGAGGAGAAAAGACAGACGCGATGCGGGTGTATCCGGTAGCAATTTTAAAAATATTACTGCCGACCACACTCATTTGTGGCGCTTATATTGGCCGTGCCTATTTGGACCTGCTGGGTAGTGATTCGCGTGTCATACTCGACAACCTCACTTACCTGTTTTGTCTGGTATCAATACTCGTGGCATATCAATTCAATCGCAGTCGGATAATGATGGCCTCATTTGGTGTGGCCATTTTCTACTGGGCAGTCCAGCGCTATTTACAGGTGAGTCTGTCACAACCCGATGCGGTGCAAAGATACCTTGCCATCAGCCTCGCATTACCAATTCTCACCCTCTATTTGCTACTTCTGTCAGAAAGAGGTATCTGGAACCTCTACGGTTTTATATTTTCCCTAGCCTTCATCTTACTTGGGCTAATCTGTGTTCAACTCGGGCCCTGGTTACCTGAGGCCAATGAAGCGGCAGCTGTTTACTACGCGCCTCGCCCTGCCGGAAGCTACGTTCTCTCTTTCGGTGCAACCCTGTTGGTGGCGCTAGTGGCACTGGTAGGTGTCGCACTCCTGTGCGTGCGGAACGATGACACTGAAGCCGCATTGCTTGGCGCTTTCCTTGCGCTCTACCTTGTACTCGCCTTGCTCCATGTTGAGTATATTTCCGCCGCAATGTGCACTACCGCGGCATTGTGCCTGTTGTGGGGCCTTTTGCGCAGTTCTCACGCGATGGCCTATCGCGATGATTTAACCGGATTGCCAGGGCGTCGTGCGCTGAACGAAAGACTAAATATGCTGGGCGGCAGCTTCACTCTTGCCATGCTGGATGTCGATCATTTCAAGCGTTTCAACGATACTTACGGGCATGATGTAGGCGATGAGGTGCTGAAACTTGTCGCCTCCCGCATACGCAGGGTGGGCGGTGGTGGCACCGCTTACCGCTACGGTGGCGAGGAGTTTTGTGTGGTGTTCCCGCGCAAAGCAGTGGAGGAGACCGTGGAACCACTGGAACGAGTGAGGGAAGAAATCGGTGCCTATACTATGTCGCTCCGGGATCGCAATCTGCGCCCGACTCGCAGGCAGGAGGGTAGCCGCAAACGCGGGGCAACTCGTCTGGGAAGCGACCAGTTTTCAGTAACCATAAGTGCGGGCATTGCAGCTCGAAGTGCCGAACATCCGGATACGGACACCGTGCTCGCTGCCGCCGACAAAAAACTCTACCAAGCGAAAAAAGCTGGCCGAAATCGAGTGGCCTGCTAATCGCTCACTTCATGAGCAACCCGCTCCAATCAGGACAGCAATTGGCTGCGGCGTTTTTCGCGCTGTTCCTGCACGAAACGTGGTAGATTCTGCAAAGGAATCGCCGGACTGTAATAAAACCCCTGCACCTGCTGGCAATGGTTATCCCGCAGAAATTCAATTTGCTCATAAGTTTCGGCGCCTTCGGCCACAACTAACATCCCCAGACGACGACCCATTTCAATAATCATCGTACAGATGGCTTCCTGGTGTTTGTTGTGCGGCAAATCGCGCACAAAACAAGCGTCAATCTTGAGTGCAGAAATCGGTAGTTCAGTGAGATGCGAAAGCTGTGAGAACCCGGTGCCAAAATCGTCCAACGAAAAAGAAATTCCCAGTTCACGCAGCTCGTCCATACGCTCCTTGATGCCACCGGGACTTTTAAGAATCGTCGATTCAGTCAGTTCAAACTCGATGCGCGCGGGATTCGCACCACTTCGAGTGATGATATCTTTGACGATCTCTACAAATCGATCGTCCTGTATCTGGGAAAAGGAGATATTTACCGCCACATCTACATTGTGCAGTTTTTGCTCCTTCAGCCATACCTGAGCGCTACAAGCGTGCTGTATCACTTGATAGCCAATGGTTTTCATCAGCCCCATATCCTCGCAGGCGGAAATAAATTCCCCCGGCGCCACCAGCCCTCGCTCCGGGTGACTCCAACGCAGCAAAGCCTCAAGGCCGACTAATTGCTCGGTAGCCAGATCTATCCGCGGTTGGTAATGCAGTTCAAACTGGTTTTTACGCACGGCAGCTCGCAACTCGGCAGCCAGCGAACTGTTGCCAGCGATGTCGAACGTCAGTCTTTCCGAGTAGCGAATAAATTGGCCACCCTCCATAGTTTTGGCTTGCTGCATGGCGCTGCGGGCAAGTTCCACCAACTCTGAAAATTCCACCCCGTCTTCCGGGTATATCGCGGCCCCAATGCTGGCCTCCACCGCCACTTGTTGCTCGCTAAGAATCATCGGCGCGGAGATCGACTTGAGCATTTTCTGGGCAATTAGTTCGACATCGTCAGGCGAACTAATATCCTCAAGCACTATCGCAAATTCATCGCCACCCAGACGAGCGATACTGTCCGTGCTACGCAATTTGTTGATCAGTCGGCGCGAAATAGACTTGATCATTACATCGCCATCAGCCTCACCGTAGTGATCATTGATATTGGCGAACTGATCAATATTGATATAGAGCAAGGCCGTTTTAAAGCCATAGCGCTCTGAACGACTCATAGCGCGCTCAAGGTGCGCACGAAAGCCCACGCGGTTAAGCGCACCGGTCAGCGTATCACGGTTGGATAGCTGCCGAATTTGCGCCCTGGCCTGCTTCAATTTAATACTGTAATCGAGGATTCGGTGTACCAGCGCATCCTGTAACTGTCCACGTATCAGGTAATCCTGGGCACCCAGTTCCTGCAGTTGTGTGATCGTCGCCTGATCTGCTTCGTCCAACAGAAGAATGAGTGGCGCAGCGGCTTCGTTCTTGCTTGCCAAACGCAGCAGATATTCCGTCTCCGGACCGTGCGCCATAATGACGGCGTCGATCATAGGATCAAGGAGCGCCTCCAGTGGACGCTCCATGGATTCAGATGATGCAAGAAGGAAGCGCTCAGGCCGTGCCCGCTCGAGAGACGCAGACACAATGAGGTGGTCAGACTTTTTGTCGGAAATAATCAGTACTGTGTGCTGTTCCACGCTTGCTTCCTGCCTAAGAACTGACTTAAATCTAACTACGAGACACATCGTTCGGTCGGGTCGCCCCTCCCTAGTCGACCTCCCTTAGTCCGTGCTAAATATAGAGTTTATTCTTTATATAACATAAGGTTATACTAGATTACTAAATAATATTCTAGTAAATGTTTCTATAAAATTACCAAAAGCTAATTTCTTTTAGCTGAGCTTGTCTACACAGACTAAGCACAATTACGGTCAACACCACAAACCGGCAAAAAGTGATAGTGATTGCTGGCCGTAGCCACAATTACCCACCCGACGAATTCGATTAAGCTTGTAGACAGTCGAGATCCCGGACACACATTGGTAAAGGTATTCACATGAATGAAGAAGTCAAACTGGAGTTCGCCGACGGTATAGCCGTCATCACACTCAATCGACCTGAAGCCTATAACACCATGACCAACGGTATTATTGAAGGTCTGGGGGCCGCCTATCGCCGCTGTGATGAGGACGATGATGTCCGCGTAGTGGTAGTGACAGGAGCCGGAAAGGCTTTCTGCGCGGGTGCAGATATGAGTGGCGCTGGCAGTACATTTGATGGTGGCGCACAAAATATGGCCGTCAATTCCTGCCCTCTGAGCATGCAGGCCTGGGACGTACGCAAACCGGTGATCGTGGCCTGCAACGGGCATGCGGTAGGCGCTGGCTTAGGACTGGCGATGCAGGCGGATATGCGTGTATTTGCCAACGAAGGAAAATACGGCTTCTTGCAATCGCGGCGAGGTGTGGTGGCCGATTTTGCCATCGAATATATACTACCGCGGCTGGTGGGGTTTGAGCGGGCGTTTGAGTTGTTGGTGCGCGCACCGCGGCTTTCCGGCGAGGAAGCCCAAGCCTGGGGTCTGGCGGGCCGTTCCGTTCCTGCAAAGGATGTGCTGGCGACGGCCCTGGAAATTGCCCGCGATATCTGCGCCAATTGCGCGCCACTGGCTGTGGGTCTGCACAAGCAACTACTCTGGCGCAGCCTGTCCATGAGCCTGGAAGAGACGGCGAGTCTGGAAAGCCGCGCCTTAAACCACACCATGTCCACGCCCGATGCCGTTGAAGGCGGTGTAGCCTACATGGAGCGTCGCGCGCCGAACTGGAGCGCCAGCATCAACAAGGACTGGCCAGACTGGCTGAAGAACTAGTCATTCGGCGGCTGGCGCACAGCTGAACACAGGTATATTGCGTTCCGTACAAGCCTGATATTCGTCAAAGTCCAGATACATAGACAGTAGATGCGGCCACAGATCGCGCTTCTCCTGATCGCCGATCTGGTAGACCTTGTAGGCTTTTTCCGCTCCGTCGACCAAAATCAGCACGTCCGGGTAAGCGACGATATTGTGATACCACACCAGATTTCTATTCATTCCGCCCTGCGAGGCAACTAGCAGTTTATTATCGCCATGCGGCAGGTGGATTAGCGCAATACGTCGCGTTTTTCCTGATTTGGCGCCCTTCGTGGTGACAATACACACCGGATAACCGCCAATAAACTTGTTCATCAGGCGACCCTTGCTGGCCCTGAATACGGTCACATTCAGTTTGGTGGCCCAGCGCATAAAAATTCGTACAACAGGCACCTGGCTATCCTTGATGGGCTGGACATCTACCCGGCGCGTCCTGACGTAATCGTATTCGACCATACGCTTCACTCCAAAGTTTCGACTGTGTGCCTAGCCAGACAGGAATTAACACGCAAGCAAACTGTGCTAAACTGCTGTTTCGTTTTTCCCCACCTTTTAGCTGAGTATGAGTCTAGCATCCGACAAACTGGTAACTATCCGTGAACAGGTGCAATCTCACCTTGATCACGCTGAGCAAGCGAAACTGAGCCCACAGCAGGAGCAATCGCTAAAAGCACAGATCAAAGCGACACTCGAGCGGGAAAACGCGGTCATCGTAGCGCACTATTACACTTCTCCTGCAATCCAAGCCCTGGCTGAAGAAACCGGCGGTTGCGTCTCGGACTCTCTGGAAATGGCGCGCTTTGGTCACGACCATCCTGCCAGTACCCTGGTGGTAGCGGGTGTGAAATTCATGGGTGAGACGGCCAAGATACTCACGCCAGACAAGCGGGTTCTGATGCCCACACTGGAAGCAACCTGCTCACTGGATCTGGGTTGCCCCATCGAAGAATTTTCGGCCTTTTGCGACCAGCACCCAGATCGTACGGTGGTGGTCTACGCCAATACATCCGCTGCGGTAAAAGCCAGAGCGGACTGGGTCGTCACTTCTAGTATCGCTCTTGATGTCGCCGAGCATCTGGCAGATCAGGGCAAAAAAATTCTCTGGGCACCCGATCAGCATTTAGGCAATTACGTGCGCAACCAGACCGGTGCAGACATGTTGATGTGGGACGGCGCCTGCATCGTGCATGAAGAGTTCAAAGCGCGGGGCATCGCCGATTTGAAACGTGTTTATCCCGATGCTGCCGTGCTGGTACATCCTGAATCACCTACAGCAGTGCTGGAGTTGGCTGATAGGGTGGGCTCAACCACGCAAATCATCCGAGCTGCCACTGAAATGGACAATAAGCGTTTTATCGTGGCGACCGATCAGGGTATTTTCTACAAACTACAGCAGCAGGCTCCGGACAAGCAGTTTATAATTGCGCCCACCGCTGGGAATGGCGCCGCCTGCCGCAGTTGTGCGAACTGCCCCTGGATGGCGATGAACGATCTCGAGACACTGGCGCAAGTCTTCTCGCGCACTGATAACGAAATATTTGTCGACCCCGCCATCGGAGCGCGCGCGTTAGTGCCCCTGCGCCGCATGCTCGACTTCGCGCGAGAACTACAGGTTCCGGTGAAAGGCAACGCCTGAGGCGTCAGAACTCTTCCATTTGCTCCTGCATTGTGGCGACATCATCCAGGCGCTGATTTATTTTGGCCGACGCATGAAAATTGTTATCTGTTAACTTGAGCGCATAATTGAGCTGTTCCTTTGCCTCGTCCAATGCGCCATTCAGGATGAAATATTCCGCCCGGGATTGGTGAAGGCCGACTATATCGCCAGACAGACCTTGCACCTCGGCCAGTAGATACCAAAGGCCAGGGTCATTCGGCCTGCGCTTACTCTGCGCCATCAGGACTTCCTCGGCAATGTGCGGCTGTTGGTTCTTCACCAATGCAGTGGCGTAGACCATCGTCAGCGGATGGTTACCAGGGGAGACCTGCAGCCGACGATTCAGCTTTTTAACGGCTTGCTCCGGCCTGTTGCGCACTATTTCAATTTCAGCATCAGCAATAATGTACTCCAGGCGGTCAGGACTCGCAGACCAGATAGAGTCCAGTTCAAGCGCAGCCTCATCGGCGCGACCAGCGGCGGTGAGCGCGAGTACCAGGCCATAAACGGCGGCATCACGAGAGTGCGGATTACCCTCCAACTCACCCCGGAACCGCTCTACAGCCTGCGCCGGCGTATCGGTTAATTCTGTGATGACTCTGGCTCGCATCAACTGGTATTCCAGATCTGGCTCGCGCGTCTTCTTTGGATACTTCCTGGCACGATTGCGCGTATCCCCGATACGATTTTCAGACAGTGGGTGGGAGCGCAAGAATTCAGGCATCTGGTCATCCCTGGAATAGCGTGTTGCTTGCAGCATCCGCTCAAACATCGCAGGAGCAGCCTGCGGATCCATATCCGCGTCCACAATGGTTTGCATCCCAATCCGGTCCGCTTCCTGCTCGTTACCACGGCTGTATTGCAGCGCGGAATTCTGGGTCGCGGCCTGAGTAGCCGAAAGCGCTGCCATGCCTGCGTTACCTCCCGCGGTCGCCATCAACACTAAGCTGGCCAGCATTGCAGCAAGGGCTAGGGGTTGTAGTTTCTGCTGAAATTCTACCCCGCGTGAAAAATGACGCTGGCTAAGATGGGCAATTTCGTGGGCCAGCACCGTAGCCAGCTCATCTTCTGACTCGGCCCACAAAAACAGCCCGTTGTGGATACCGATAACACCGCCAGGCACAGCAAAGGCGTTAAGTATTGGATTATCCACAATTACCAGGTCTATACGCCTATCCTCCAACTTACTGTGGTTGACCAGCTTGTAGGTCAGGTTTTCCAGATAATCGAAGAGCAGCGGATCATCAACAGTGGGAACCTGACTTCTAAATTCGCGCAGCCAGGCGCGCCCCAACTGATACTCGAATTGCGACGAAAACATACTGGTACTGGACTCGCCAAGATTAGGTAGCTTGAGTTCGTCAGGCGCGGCATATCCCGCCGTGGATGCAACAGGGGACAGCGCCAATGCCATAACGGTATTGCGCGCGAAACGAATCAAGTCTGAAATATCAAACACAATACATAGCGAATAAAACCGCGAATCCACGAACAAAGCCTGCTCCCATTATACTGCAAGCGGTAGGTGCCAAGACACAAACGTTTATCCCTGAAATATCGACGGACGAAATGAAATGGCATACACTTCCCATGGTCTTTAGTCTACGATGCCTGATATGAATGCGTTTAAACTTACACCCTCCATCCTTGAGTCACGCAATATTGCGTCTGACTGTAACCGTATGGGTGATCGAATTGAAGCCTACCGCACACGGGAGCCAACTCACTACCCGCGCCTGCTTCTCAAACGACCTGAAAACAGAATTTCCGTGCAGTATTGCGTGCCTGAAATCGCTGCCAACGAGTTGAACCTGGACCATCTGCGCGTCGCCATTGCGGAGCATGGCGGACTTATAGCGCGCAACATGTTTCCTCAGGCCTCGGTCGACACACTGATTAAAGCCGCAGACCGGGTGATCGATGCTTGCGAGGACCCCAAGGCCACGGTCCATGCGAACGTTTATCACAATCCGCCCGACAATCTCAAAACCATCATGCCAAACAAAGATCGTGAACTCGCCAACACCCGAAGTTTCCACCGCGACTCAGGATCCGCCATGTGCGTCGAGGCACCCAGCGTTGCCGAAACCCTGCTACAACTCTATGAGGCGCACGGTATCAAACAACTGATGACTGACTACCTCGGAGAACCACCCTGCCTGTCGGCCAAAAAATGGGTTTTGAGGCGTTCAAAACTTCCCGTCACTGAAGCCGGCTGGCACCAGGATGGGGCGTTTATGGGGACGAAGTTAAACAGCCTCAATATGTGGATTCCGCTGAACGAGTGTGGCGGCAATACAGGGGCCCCTGGCTTGGATGTCGTGCCTCAAAGGCTGTATGAAATTGCGTCGGCGGAAGGCGCTCAATTCAACTGGTCGGTCAGTGATTCCATGGTTACTGACCGATTCTCCGAAAACCAGTCTGTCATGGTGCCGGAGTTCAACGCGGGAGACGCGTTTTTCTTCGACCACCTGTATTTGCACAGAACCCAATACCGAACTGACTTCACCAAAGTGCGCTATGCCGTTGAAACCTGGTTTTTTGGCGCCTCATGCTTCCCCAAAAACCAGATACCACTGCGCTGGTAGCAGCTTATTTGTTCAGGAATCGCCCGCAGAAGTGCGACTCTCTTTTCTCCGTGTCAGTGCAATATTGTAGGCAAGCTGCTGTTCGTAGGCTTCATCGACATGATCGTCAGGCAATGTATGCAATGAGGGATCCCATGGTACTTCTACAAAATTTTTTTTCCGCCAGTAATACTTAAGAGCATCTGATTGCCAGTCCTGATAAATATCCTCCCAACTGACACGATCAAAATGCGGCTGTAAACATCCCTCGGTCAGTGCTTCCCCCTCCAACTGATAGCGGAAGTCGACAGACAAGCGCATGCGCTCGAGATTGTGATTCTCCATTGCCTTATGGACTGTCATGGACGGAAACAGCACTATATCCCCCGCTTTGAAATCAGCCCCGACCCAGCGACATGACAAAAAGTTCTCATTGAGGATCGCGCGACGGTTACCCGCGCCCAGATGAAATTTCAGTGGCAGCACCCCATATTTGTGCGATCCCTCCATAATGGCAAGAGAGCCATCTTTAATCGCACAATCCGCTAACGGCATCCAGGCTGCAGTGAGATTGGGTGTTCCCTGATTATTCGGAAAATCCTGATGCGGCGGCGTGGTCAGCTCGGGGCTATCTGGAAAAATGAGTCTGACGATACTGAGTGGATGTGGGAATACAGTACTCCCCAGTGCCTGTCGCATCACATTCATTATGTTAGATTCATGCGCCAGACTGTGCAGGGATTCTAACTTTATAATGCAATCATGGGCTTTGAAAAATCGGGGTTGCCCCTCCCGCAGCGGCCGGCAAACGGCTCTGGCCAGCTCCCGCTGTGAACCGCCTTCAATCCAGCCCTGATCGGCAAGTATCTGGGTTATTTGCCCCCTCAGATTCATCAGAAGCTCCAGAGGAACGATGTTGCGAAAAAACAAGTAACCGTCTTTGTTCAGGCGATCCCGCACAGCATCGGCGTCTCCCAGCAAGCCGTTTGCTTCGAACATTGGCTCCGGGGTTACCTTTTCCGACATCTTTGGAAACGCCGCTACGCGCAACTCGATCAGATGTTGCATCAGGGCTTCATTACCACTGGCTCGAGCACACTTTTGCAGCTTGGCGATACCCGACTCGTAGTCGCCCGCATCGATCAATGCCTGTACTTCATCGAGCAGAGGACGATACGCGACAAGCGCTTCCCGATCGCTGGTTGACGCGCTCTTTACTGTCATAAATCCATCCTCTCAAAGGAGTGAACCGATGCGCCTTACGGTATCTGTAACGGACGCAGCAGCCACTCTCGCATCATGTGGGTCAGCCCTCTTTTTGGGGAGTTTCCTGACCTTCGCTGGTTGCGTCAGCCGCCGCGACTGCAAGTTTACCCTGGCCGCCCTTATTGCCGCCCTTACGGGACTGACGCCAGAAGGTTGCCTGACGACGCGATTCAAGAAAGAGTCCGGCATGGACGTAAAACTGGCGCAATTGCTTTTCAGTTTCTTCATTTTTGGAAAACAGTAGTTTGAGCAACGGATCATCACTTGGCCCGCCACCCGGTTTTCTCAGGACTCCGAGCCCGAAACCGTGATTGAATTTAAACACATCCTCATACTCTGCTTCCAATTCCTCGAAATACTTCCAGGCACCGAAATCCTTGATTTTGGCCATCACATCATGGAACAAGATAATACCGCCAGGTTTCACCTTGGGGTACCAGTTAGTAAAGTCTTCTTTAATCGCCTCATACGTATGCAGACCGTCGATATGCAATAAATCCACAGTGTTGTCATCAAAGTGCCGCAACGCTTCGTTGAAGAACGTACGCAACAAATAGGTGTTCCCTCGGTAGTTTACTCGAGCATGATCAGCGACGTCGTTATAAACGGAGTCGTCATACGCGTCGGTGTGCTCATCGCCTTCCCAGCAATCAACACCATAAGCCACCCCATCGATATCGTGCTCTACCATTGACTGACAAAAGGTAAAGAACGAGAGTCCGTTGTAGACGCCAAGTTCTACTAGTAGTTTGGGCCGAATAGCGGCAACGAGATCGTAGGCAAACGGCAGATGGTCAACCCAGGTACTGAACACCATCCGTTTTGGTTCAAATCGCTGCAGTGACGGTGGAAAATATAATTGGTTACTCATAAGCTCCCATTGACCTCTCATTTATCTCAGTGCTAGACCAAAATACACTATATTTTGGCTTCATTTTTCATTCTTTCGAGTTTATTGGTCGACGAGAACTGCACAAAGCTCTGTGCGTGTTCCGATATTTCACCCAGATAAACCGTATGAGTCAGGGGCGGCTGAAATTTGCCGCCCCGTATTTTCTGATACTGTTCCATGCTCTCTATGATAAATTTCTGCCTAACTTCAGCGTCCTCCCCACCGGTGGTTACGCCCCCGTGGAACTGATGGAATGTTCCCTCACCATGCAGAAAGACATGCATAACTCCGGGGTATTCGCAGGCCCGTTTATACAGATCCAGATTCACCACCCCACCGCCGCGCATATCGAATCGCGCATCGTACCCGCCCAGTACCTGCCAGAGTTCGCGAGGCATACTGATACAGTTACTCTCTCCATGTGGGAGATAAAAACCGGCAGCGCAGGAACCGCTGAAGCAGGCGATCTCGAAAAGTCGGTAACCGTGTTCGGGCCAGGATATTGACGCCATTAAAGCCTTTTCATGTTCGACATCATAACCGCTGCCGACGGCTTTTTGTTGTAATTCATGCCCCAGGTGATACCCAGGTGCGGTCACAACCGCCAACGGGGAGAGCCTATGCCCTCGAAGAATATTTTTGACAATGCCGGGAGTCAGGAGGCGCGCTCCATCAATCATCACGCAGATGTTGTCACCGCTGGCGAGCTCTATGCCGTAATTGATTGCATGAATTGGTGTCGGCTGGCTTTCCTGCCTTATATGATAGGAAAAGTTCGCGGGTAAGGAGTCAAGAAACGTTCCTGACATGGTATTTGCGGATGCATTCTCGATAATCAGAACTTCGTAGTCCTCAAGACGTACATCCTGTTGATAATCAGCAAGCAAAGAACGCACAGTATTCTGCGCCTGGGCTGGCATATCGTAGACAATCACGATAAAGCTGACAAGCACCCCGTTCCGCTCTTGGCTATTGGACAGGAATCGACGAATACCCTGCTGTATTCGGTTCAGCATTTAGCAGCACCGGTCAAAATTCGGCGTTCTTAAGTTTTCGATATAACCGTCTGATCTTCCATGGCAGCGCTTCTTCCCCTGAGCCATCATTGTGCCTCAACTCCGAGGTGTAAAACTTTGCTTCTGGATCCTGTCGCGAGAGACCCATTTGAGCAGCGGCACGAACAATCTTTTCATCCAAAACGGCTTCATCATCATCAAAACACAGGAGCGGAAACGGCTTTTTCTTGTACTCCCGGTATAAAATACTGTTGTAGGCGTACCATAAATTCAGCCACTCTTCGCGACTCCTGTAATTACGTTTTTCAAGCGACTTGGCCACAGCATTCGGGTGACGATAGATACCGATAAATTCGATCTTCGTGTATAAAACTTTCCAGCCATCAATCACCAATAGCGTACGTGGATCCTTGAATCCAAAATTAGGCTCCCCGGCATGTGCCACAAGCAGCTCCTTTGCCCATGCGACGTGCTCATCCTTCCAGAGAGCAGTGGCCGGTGGCGCATCCCATGCACCGCTATTTTCCGCCAGGATCGCGTCGTGCAGATCGACAAACTTCTGGTTTTCCCTGTTACCCTTTTCATTGTGCTTGTTCCAGGTATGGCAATCCCCCGAGGATAGACCCGCATTCTGCAGTGACCCTGTCAGACAACTGGTGCCACTGCGATGCATGCCAAGTATCGCTACTACCCTGGCGGGCAACTTGTTCTCCAGCTCACCTACCGCTTGTCCCCCCATCTATTTACTTCCGATAAGCGGAAAAAAAACGTGCTGATTCATAATCTCTCTACTTATACTCATTACTGACAGACAATTGCACTATATTCCCCTATTTGTCTTCACCAAGGCAACTCCGAATTCCCCTGCGGGCGTGACGGGGTTCCCAAAACATGCGCTCAGGGACTATTGAGCTAGTGCAGGTCCTGCAGCGCCCTTTTTTGGCCTGCGCGCGCGCTATTCCAGGGGGCTACCCAAAACAACAGCACCATGCCTGGTATCGCTAACAGCGTGCAGAACAAGAAAAAATCCACCCACCCAATTTGCTCTACAATCATCCCCGTACTGGCATTGGCCAGCGTTCGTGGCACTGCCGCCAGTGCGGTAAACAGCGCAAACTGGGTAGCCGCATACGTTTTGCTGGTTTCGCGTGCGATAAACGCGGTAAAGGCGGCGGTACCCATGCCCACCCCGAGATACTCAAAACCAATCACCACAGCCAGCAGCCACAACTCGGGGCCCGCGCTGGCCAAAACGGCAAAGCCCAGGATGCTGACCAGCTGGACCACACCGAACAGCCAGAGCGCACGGTTTATGCCCATGCGCACCATAATCAGCCCACCGCACAAGCCACCCACGATGGCGGGCCACAGGGCGGCATTCTTGGCCACCAGCCCGATCTCTGTCTTGCTGAATCCCACTTCCAGATAAAATGGCATAGACAACGCGGTGGCCATATTGTCACCGATTTTGTACAGAAACATGAAGCCCAGTACCAGTAGTACTCCAGACCACCCCCTGCGCCCCAGATACTCGGAGAAAGGCGCTATCAGCGCCTCACGCAATCCGGACCGCGGCGGCAGTTCAACCTTTGATTCAGACACGACTAGGCTCGTCATCACGCCGACCGACATGAAGCCAGCGGTAATCCAGAATACACTGGACCAAGGCAGACTATCGGCCAGAATCAGAGAGAGAGAACCGGGTATCAGGCTGGATACTCGGTAAGCCTGGACGTGAATGGCATTGCCCATGCCCAATTCCTCATCCGGCAAAATTTCACGGCGGTAAGCATCCAGCACAACGTCCTGGCTGGCACTGAAAAAGGCGACAGCGACAGCAAGCCACGCCACTACCCAGGTCGATTGGGCGGGCTCGAACATGCCGAGAATGCCGATCGACAACAGCAGCGCAACCTGGGTTGTGAGCATCCAGCCTCTGCGCCGTCCCATAAAGGGCGGAACCCAGCGATCCATCAAGGGTGCCCAGAGGAACTTCCACGTATAGGGGATACCCACCAGGGAAAAAAGCCCGATCTCTACCAGCGATACACCACCTTCACTGAGCCAGACCGGCACGAGTTGAAATAGTACGTACAGAGGCATACCCGACGCGAGCCCGGTGAAGACACAGATCAACATACGTCGATTCAGGACAGCGGCATGCCACGTGGTGTTTGTCATATTCGAGCCGACACTTCACAACGTAGATGCAGCCTGGATGTCAGCTTACAAACCTCAGTCATGTACAGCACCTTTGAGACTCTGAAGCCCTTTTCTAGCCTCCTTCGCAAACTCCGCTGGATCCAGCAGTGGGTCATTAGTAATCTCGCGCCAAGTCTGGATAGCTGTAAACAGCCGCTCTTTTACCACAACAAATTCCGGATCCGATACCAGGTTTGTCCACTCATAGGGATCATTTTGTAAATCATAGAGTTCTAGTCGAGGCGGGTGCTCGACACGATAGTATGCCCGCCGAATGGGTGTGTGCTTATATTTTTCCGCTTGAACCTCCCACCACGCATTACAGTAGCTTCTAGGACCGAGTGGGTTTGCCTTCTTGCGACCAGCCGTATTGAGAATGAGCTTATAGCGCTCGTCTCTAACGGCGTATCGCGGATAAAACTGGCCCGGCTCATGCGTTATATATTCGGTGAACATATAGCGCCGCCATGGTGGCGAAGCCGCAGTGTGCGTGAGGGGCAGCAATGAGCGTCCTTGATAGGGCTGCCGCTTGCTCTCGGTCGCCGCATCCATCAGCGTTGGAAAAATATCGATAGTGGAAACGAGCTCCTCCCTGACAAAGCCGCTGTTCTTCCCGGGGACTTTCAACAAAAAAGGGATGCGGGTGGCCGCTTCATACACCGCCATTTTACCGCGCGTGACGTCTGGCCCATGGTCGCCAATGAACACCACATAGGCTCCATCCCATAATCTGCGCTTCTCCAGCTTGGCTTGCAAATCGCCGACGCCAACATCAAGACGATCTACTGCGCCATAAAAGTCGGCCAGTTCCTCACGAATTTCAGGCGAATTCACACCAAGGAAAGGAAAGGGTTTGATCTCGGAGGGTGGTGTTGGTTGGCGCGGTAACCCCGATTTCACCCTTGGGAACTTGGCATTCCTCTCGAGCCCGTAGTTGTCGCCGTCATCCGAATTACCTCGGTGAGGGTCGACATAGCTCATGACCAGAAAAAAGGGCTCGTGGTCTCCGCCGTCATCGATAAAATCCATGGCGCGCTCATTCATCCAAAGCACATCCCGGTCATTGATCATCCGCTCGCTGTCCTCTTCCTCCACATCCCAGTCAAACAGACTTTCCGGCTCATAGTGCCGCTTGCCGATGATGGCTGTCCGATAGCCCAGCTTCTTCAATTCATTGGGGAGCTTGGGCACAGTATCCGGCATGCGTTGGGTACCAAATTGCGACAACCCCATCATGCCGTGCTGATGTGGGTAGAGGCCAGTGAAAATACTGCCCCGTGAAGGACTGCACGAGGCTGCCGTCACGTACCCTGCGTTGAAACGCGTACCCTCGTTTGCAATACGATCAATATTGGGGGTGTGTACGTTTGGATCCCCATAACTTCCCAATTGCGGGCCCAAATCATCGGCAATGATGAGGATAATGTTGGGCCGTTCGATCTCCGGGGTATTGCGGACGTCAGGTGCGTTCCAGAGTCCTAGCGCAGCCAGCAAGAGTAAAAGAACCACTATCCACTTCATCACAATGATCCATTTACACTATTTTTCTACAGGGAAAGAGTTCAGTACGCATTGAATCGTGCACCGCGTTTAGAAGCGTCTTCCAGTGAATTCAGAAGTTCATGGTCTGTTCGCGGCGACTATTTTTTCTGCTCAAATTGATTTGTACTCTCCGGGCACCATGAAAGCATGTATTTCAGACGTGTCAGCGGGCTTCTGTACATCTAAAAATTGACACAGATCAGATACAAACTGCTCTGGACTCTGAATGGATTTTTCATAGCTTACTATCAACGTTGGGGCCTCCCATGTCTTTACCAGCTCCATATTACGCTGTTGCAGACGCTGCACTGATTCGATTGCTTCAATCTTCGGCATACCCGACAGAATTTGCCGGGTTGCGGTAGCGATAGGATCACGGAATACCAGAATGAGATGGGGATTGACTACAAACTCGCGAATATAGGGCAAATACACTATCGCTCTGGGAAATTTCCAGCCCCATATGTCCTTGGTCTTGTTACGTTGATCCAGAGTAGCAAGCAGGTGGTGTATCGGTTCTATCCCCGCTTTCCTCAATACATGAATATTGAAGTCGTTGTCTTCCAGATTTATCGGCAAATCCTTACCTATATCGAGCCCGCAGAGTTTAGCGACGCCGGCAACCATGGTGGTTCCACCGCGCCCTACCCCATAGATAATAAAGGTCTTTTGTGTATCACTGGTGGAATTCTGCTCAAAAAGGCTTATTGTTGTTTCATCTATTCTGGAGGACTTGTTCCGGCTTAATCCGATCATTTGTTAGCAATCTCTATATTTTACAGGGCAGTGCGGAGAGCGCTCTTTTAAAACTCTGCGAAACCATAACGTCAGTTGGCGGCTGCGAGAAAGAATAGCAGAAACCGGCATCTTCTAGATATACCCAAGTGTCTCGCGTATCCTTACGAGCTTTTCTGCCGCGGCCGAAATTCTTGCTGTGGGATACCTATCCTTTGGCACTTTTAAGCATTCTTCAATCTCCAGAGGAGCAATCGCCCCACTGCACTTCGAGCCTCCAAGCCAACGTGAAAACCGCTCCATCGCAGATGCCGGATTCTCCAGAAAATCTTCAAATCGAAGCGTCAGCAACTCACTCCCAATACCCACCTGAGCCAACTGATGCTGATTCATCAATTCGAGCTGATGAAGAGTGGTATGGACCATATGATCCAACGCATCGTCGTCGAGAATCCGGGCGCGCGACATTCCGAGATAACGATAAGCCTCGGGTAACGCAATTCGACCAATATGATTGTCCAGCCGAGCTGTCCTATGTGTTTCTCCCAAACAAATGGCCAACGGATCGCGTTGAAAGTAGACATAGCGGGCACTGGGGAACACGTCTCTCAACTCGGGCAGAACCAGAATACTCTCAGGAAACACAAAGCCCCAGGGTTGCCCAGGTGCCAGACCACCAAGCATTTGGGCGACAGAGGATTGCAGAGTGTCCGCTGTATTACCGCTCTGCCATGGAGCATGGCAGCGGAACTTTTCAATTATCATTTTGTAGAGTGGGATCATCAGCTCCGACTCCTCACCCGATTCGCCAGGAAAAAAAACACCAGTGTCCCACGCAATTTTATGGAATAGCGCCGACTCCAACTCCCCCTTACAAACCACTATTACAGGTTGCCTCGACTGCGAAATTTGATTCGCACCAAGTGACCTGGAAGCAACAACTGCGTCTGCTGGTGAAAACAAATTCGGATACTTCCAACGAATATAGTCTTTACAACACGCTTCATCAGCGAGATAAGTTGCACTCTCCCTGTCACTAATTTTTTCAGACTGATTGGAACTAATAATTATCTGGCCCTCTTTATCGGCATACTTGTGGATTGTAGGGGCATTCACCGCATAGCATTTCAATCCAATCCGGGCTAGTTCATGCTGCAAGTCTTCGCCAAGAAAATGAATTCCAGGCAAATTGCCATCGAGATTGGGGACTCTGTCGCGATGAAATATCAAGAGTTGCTCGTCTAACTTCACTGCTTCCTGGAAATCGCACTGACTGTCCTTGAATGTATTTTTGAATTGGTGCGGATCACTCCAATGACCAATAAACTCCCCACTAGCATTCCAGCCAACGCTGCCCAACATTCCCCAAGCGGGATCGTGCTCTTCAAGTTGATGCAGTGTTTGCTGAAACTGCGATTGCCACCCATCAAGCAACAGAACGTCTTCATGAACAACCACTACTATGTCGTTATGCGCTCTCTCTAAACCCGCAGCGATCGCCCGCGACAAATTGTTGTAATACAAATTGGACGTATTATCGACCTCGATCACTTCATTGAGTGGTTCCTGGGCACTCTCTGATCTGAAAAAATTGTGCGTGTACTCATCCGAAAATCGAATGACTACAAAACTGATCGGGAGCGTCATTTCCGCTGTGATCACTGGAATCTGTGGATACACACGTAGCACGGAATTCTTCTCAAGGGACTCCATCCTGGCAGTCCTGCCGGAAAACACTCTGCGAAATAGCGCTTTCAGGCTTAGGCCAATACGTGCGGTTGGTGCGGCCTCATCCGGAGCATCAACTCCCTTTTGATTCTTTCCTTGCATAATTTTTACGCAACCGCACGAGTTTGTCTGGAAGCGTTGTTTCCTCCATATTTTTGCCTAAAGAATGAGGCGCTGCAGCTATGTCGAGACGGAATTGTAACTTAGTTCGATCACTCCGAATACCGCATACTGCCCTGCCTACCAGCCATTATTCTCACCGGGCGCGGGAACAAATTTAAGTTGCAGAAAATAGGGCATTGCAGAACATCTAATTGACATCTTCTTTACTTCGCTCGATGCGATCCTCGACTTCTCGCTGATCCAAAAAGCCCTTCGCTATTACGAAAGTACTTTTCAGGGCCCAACTTGCTTTAGGGGTCTGATTTATTCTAGGACAGCGCGCAAATAATCCGACATTTCCTTCGCTTGAGAATCAAACCCCCTGATTCTGGAAGCCAGGGGATTCTGGTAGTCATTCCATTGCCTCGTATCAAGAGCGCGTTCAATGCAGTACTGCAATTCACTTACGCCAGCCCCGAATGGAATTACACTGGCATTTACGCCATCTTTCAAATCTTCAGAGACCCCGCCTGAGTCAGTAGCGATTACCCAAACGTTTCGCACGAGGGCCTCCCTGACGGTCAACCCGAAACTCTCCTTCCACTGGGAAGGAAATAAAAGTACATCGATACCCGCAAAAAAATCGTCCATCGCATCCTGCCGATAGGGCGGAACAAATTCTACATTTCCTGAAATACGCCAATAGTCTTTATCAACCCAACTCGACCCCACATTGCCAGCAGCATCTACAACCTGCAATGTATAGTCTGTTCGCTCAATGTCATTGAATGCTCGAATTATTTGCTCCGATCCTTTGATTGCGCCAGGGCCACCCACAAACCCAAATACGGTGTGATTGCGCTGCTGCTTCGCCTCGGCGCGGACTTTGGCGTAATTGGGCAGCGGCAGCGTCACTCCATTTTTGTTAACGACTGAGTTTTCTGCGCTAATACCATTCGCCAGATGCAGGTTCCGATGAAAATTGCTTGGGAACAGTACGAGATCGACTTTATCCATCTGCGCCTTGAGGTATGCGTTTCGCTTGATCTGCATACGATGATCGATTGAGCACTGCCCGCACTGGGCATCATTCAGAGCCCACTGGTTACAGTAGAAACCATCGGAATTGATCATGAACTGACGCTCACAGATCCACCAGCAATCATGGGCGGTGATTACGATCTTTGTACCAATCTGTCTGAGTTCGTCAAAATAATCACAGCCCAGAACCTGGATGGCATGGCAATGGCATACGTCGGGCCGAAATGCGCGCGCTATTTCAACAACACGCTGGGCAATCTCTGCATTTTTGTACGCGGCTTCACCCTGTAATTCAGCAGGCACATTGATGGCGACTATGTCGATTCCATCAACCCTATAACGCCTAAGTGCGTACCGGGGCAGCGAGTGATCCCGTATCGTCGTCACAATCAGAATCGACCATTCTGCCCCCCTGAGTCGCTGCGCGGTTTGTTCAACGACAATGGTAGCACCACCAAAACTTTCAGGCGCATAGTACAGATTGAGTATAAGCAGCTTATTCATGGGTCAACGCAAATTGTTCTAGTAATTCCTGATCAATCACATCTGGACAAGAAAAAGTGTGGCACGTCATAATCTTCCTGCTGGCGGATTCGCCCATCTGCAATCTTAGTTCGCGACTATTAATTAACTGACACAGTGCAGCAATCCATTGTTCCTGCGTAGTCGCCAAATTCCCGTCCTGCCCATCATCAATAATTTCAGCAAACTGACCAACCGATGAAGCAACAGTAGGCACACTGCAAAGTGATGCTTCAATGTAGCGAATCGCGCTTTTACACGCATTAAATCGGTCGTCAACTAATGGCACTATATTGATGTCTATTTGGCTCAACGCCTCAAAGTACTTTACATAGCCGGAAAACGGCCGCGTATTGATTCTGTCCCTAAACCGTGCCAATTCTGGCGGCATCACTGCATACCCAATGACCTGAAAATTCACGTGTTCATACAACCCCAGGATATGAGCCAATGCTGGCACTACAACCTTAAAGTCCTCGTCATGCGCTCTTGAGCCGGACGCATAGCCAACGGTTACTCTGTTAATAGCGCCTTCGACCCGCTCCCGCTTAATGTTCTGCGCTATCGATAAGGTGGCGGAATCCGCCAGGTTTCTCCACAAATAGGTGAACCCCCCAAAATCTGTTTGCGCCAACGCTTGCAAATAAGACGTGCTCAGAATGAGCGCATCAACGCGTTTCATTGCCCTGCGATAATCTTCTGCACTGGCTAACAAGTGCTCGCGCTCATGAGCTGCTATGTGTTCCAGATTTTTATTCTCACTGTAGACGGTGGCGTTAAAAATTGGGTCGTCAATATCATAGAACGTTTTGATACCTAGCCTCTCAGCCTCCTCTAGGTACTCAATGAATTGGGCACAATCAGGCACACGATAGAAAATTAGCACTGTGGAAATTTGCAAATAACTGATAGCCCGGTGTGAATCACTGTAGTGGGTATAATGACAGTCCCAACCGATCGATTGAAAATACTCAACCTTTTGAGTCACTCGGTATTTTTTACACTGAGGAAGATCAAGGGCTCCCACAATCAGTATGGAGGGCCTACCAAACAAGTCAGCAGCTCCACTCACATTTTCAAATATTTCCTGCCCCTTGCCCCAGGTAGACTTTAGATACTTACCATTCAAGAACATTCCGAGCCGAAATCTCACCTTCCCCAGGGTTGCGCGCCAGCCATACAGCCGAACATTGGCCAAAAGGGTAGCCGTATATGATCGCCATCTGAAGCCGCGGACTGTTTGCCATAATTTTTTAAGGATCATATACCTGCATTCATCCGCAAATCACTATAATTCTACAGTCACATCAACTGAATGGCCACGAAACCCAACGACGGAGAACTGTTAGTAGTTTCCAACCGCGGGTATTCAATACAATTTCATGCGCTTCGGTAAGAGATTGATGTTGATTCAGAAGCGCATCGTACCCTTTGGTAAGTGATTGATGTTGATTCAGAAGCGCATCGTACTCTGTGTGCAAATCTCGCTGCTTTACGTGCTCTCCACCGAGCTCATGTATGGTATATATAAGACGATGACGTAAGCTAATGACTTTACGATAGGCGTACCCCTCCATGTACTGCAATTCCTCAAGGTATAGCGACTCCAACTGCCGGGTATCCAAACCTTCCAGCATGCCCGCAAAATCTTTACTCAAAATCACATTGTTCCAGGACAAAGCGAGAAGTCGTTTATACAGCGTGTCTGCGAAGCTCCACAGTAGCGGGCCATGCCTACGTTCAACTTTCCCCAGATTTTTACTTCTATTCAACAAAGGCTCGACGTGATCGCGACAAAAACTCTCTATTTGCATCTGCGATGGCTCAACGTCCAATAATCTGGCCAGACGTTGCAGCTCCAATTCTGGGGTTTCAACTAAAGATGTGTAATTCACAATGACCAGATGTTCTGGATCAACCTCTACCAGCGCCCTGTAGAGATAGGTCCACCACAATAAGAGCGGCTGTACGTTGCGTCTACCCAGCAAGTGAAAGTCACTGTCCTTGATATGCCTGGCTTTCTGCGAAAGCACACACTGATCAGGATCTCGAATACCCAGGACATAGCTCACTTCAGCATCAAGTGCCTCTGAAATCACGCGTTTCCAGAATGGCAGCAAAATACAAAATCGCGGATCTTTAAGCCCTGATATACTGGAATCACTAAATCGCTCCAACACCAAGGAAACCGCGGCCTTGTGGTAGGGTTTAAATCGCGGCGCGGTAAAATCTTCTTCCCAAATAAACCCAAAGCTATCCCATGACAGGTTCATGCTTCTCAGTAAGCGATCATTAAACTGGACGATTTTCTCATCCTCGAAAAAACCCTTGGGATTATCGTTGTTAGGATCAATGAATCGACTACCGAGATTCACACCAAGAGAATGCAATGCGCTTGCGACCAGTGATGTCCCGGAGCGGTGAGGCCCCAAAACAAATATGAATTGATTTTTGTGTTTCATAGCATGGCTGCGCTAATGCACCGACAAAAGACAGTCAGGGCCCGCTGTGATTGTACGACTTCATCGCAAAGGAGTCGATTATCCCTCTAATACTACTCTTAAGAAGATTTCTTCGACCTCCTTTAAACACGATCAAATAGAGAAACTTACAGGTCAAGCGCAGAACATCATGAACAATCCACGCTTTATTGGCATAGTGTTGCCGGTAGAGCCAGAACCGGTTTCTGGTCATGTAATAGCTGCGCTTATAATCGTGGTATCGAATGACTGATTTGGTAAACGGTATCCTGGTGTAGTTTTCGCCAATTTGCTGACGAATAACCACGCCAAAATCACCGTATATTTTGTAGCGATTGTGAATAGCTCTAAAACACCACTCCAGATCAACGTTGTCTATAAACAGCGCTTCGTTCATTGGGCCAATATCATCGATCACCTGCATCGGCATAAGACAACCGGAACTGATAAGGAAGTCGCATTCTACCACCCGCTCGTTCTCTGCCAAAGTTTCGCGACGATATCTGGTATTCAGAGGCAGCCTGAAGTTGATGAACGGCAGGCTAAAGTTAGTATAATCATCTATCACGGAAGGTCCGATAGCAGCCACTGGCTCACCAGCCTCAAGTAGTTTTTCGAGATCGCTGGCCAGTACTTGAACCAGGTCAGGTGAAATTTTCGTATCCTGATCAAAGGCTATTACAAACTTCGCCTGCATCTCGCGTGCATGTTCGATAACCTGATTGATGCCTCTACTGACGCCTCTATTTTCATGATTTCGAACGATTGTAACGCCTGACCGACCCTTCAGGCTTTCCAGATAACAAATATCTGAAGAGTTATTATCGACTATCACCAACCATTTTGAACAGGCGAGCAGATTTTCGATCAGCGCATTCAAATCATCAACTTTTGGGTTGTGCGCTACAACACCCGCACACACAGAAAACACGTCCATACTAGATCAGGCGACCTCAAAAAGCCCGGCAGCGCCCATTCCACCACCGATACACATCGTGATCACAACGTACTTTACACCTCGACGCTTGCCCTCCAAAAGCGCATGTCCCACCATACGGGCGCCGCTCATACCAAATGGATGACCGATCGAGATAGAGCCTCCATTGACATTCAATTTGTCATTATCGATACCCAGCTGGTCTCGACTGTAGATGACCTGACAGGCAAAAGCCTCGTTCAGCTCCCACAAACCGATGTCTGCGACGTTCAAACCATGTCTCTGCAGCAATTTGGGTACAGCAAGCACAGGACCAATGCCCATTTCATCTGATTTACATCCGGCCACGGCCACACCACGATAGATGCCCAGCGGGGCAAGGCCTTTCTGAGACGCGAGGCGGCTATCCATGACCACACAGGCAGAGGCCCCATCGGAGAGCTGTGAAGAGTTCCCGGCCGTAATAAAGCGCCCTTGCTTCACCCATTGGCCGTCCATGAAAACCGGCTCCAACGCAGTGAGACTTTCCAACGTGGTCGATGGCCGGTTGCAATCGTCGCGGCCCACTACCACATCGTGGTAACTAGTCTCTTTAGTCTCTTTATTGAACACCGCCATGGTGGTGTTCATCGGCACTATCTCATTATCGAACAGGCCAGCCTTCTGGGCCGCTGCGGTGCGCTGCTGGCTTTGCAGCGAGTAAATATCTTGATCTTCACGACTGATATTATAGCGATCAGACACTACCTCTGCCGTCTCGAGCATGGGCATATAGGCCGTGGGATCAAAGCCGATTACCGTCTTTGACATGCTGCGATAGGCGTTCTTGTGCTTGGTTTGAACCAGAGAAATAGACTCAACTCCGCCGGCTACCGCGATGTCGTACTCATTACACATAATGCTCTTGGCAGCGGTCGCGATAGACATAAGCCCGGAGGAACACTGCCGCTCGATCGCCATGCCAGCTACCGTTTCAGGGAGTCCACCAGCAATGCCACACAGACGACCAATATTGTATCCCTGGGTGCCCTGCTGGGCGGCAGCACCGAATATGCAGTCGTCTACTTCTGCAGGATCAATACCGGCCCGTGCAATCGCCGCACGCACCGCGTGACCACCCATGGCGGGGGCCTCAGTGTCGTTGAACCCACCCCGAAATGATTTAGCCAGGCCAGTTCTTGCTGTGGATACGATTACGGCTTCTCTCATGTGATTTCTCCAAATGCATTCATACTGAGATTAATTTTTCAGTGCGCTGTTGCTTTTAGTTTCTCGGGTCAGTTTTTCACGTTCGCAAGGTGTACTGGACTTTAGGGGGGACATCGACCGGATTACAATTACATCAGGCACAAATACTATCATCCCCTCTGGCTGGAAACCGAAACGATTTCGCCCGTCATATAGCGGGAATAGTCTGATGCCAGAAACATCATCACATTCGCGACTTCCCAAGCTTCAGCCGCGCGCCCATAGGCTTCTTTAGACTCAAGCTCCGCTAATAATTCCTCGGAGGCAGATTTGCGCAGCATCGGGTGCAACACAATGGACGGCGCTACCGCATTGATGCGCACGTCAAACTCAGCAGCTTCCAACGCCGCACAGCGTGTCAACGCCATCACGCCCGCTTTCGCTGCGGCATAATGTGCCTGCTCTTTCTGGGCGCGCCACCCGAGTACCGAGGAATTATTGACTATAACACCACCCTGCCCACGCGCTTTCATTACTATCATCATATAACGTGTCATCCGCATGGTACCGTTCAGGGTCACGTCGATCACCCGATTCCACTCGTCATCTTCCATATCAATCAGCAGCTTCGAAGTACCCAGGCCGGCATTGTTAATCAGGATATCCACGCCGCCCATACTCTCCTCGGCAAAATCGATCAGACCACGAACATCTTCCTCTACTGCCACGTTGCCGACTTTACCGTACACGTCGGCAAGGCCGGACTCCGCCTTGAACTTTTCTACAGCCGCCGCCAATCGCCCCTCATGTATATCACTCAAGACAATTGCGCGCGCCCCCTCTTCAGCCGCCCTGGTGGCAGCGGAAAATCCGATACCGGCACCGGCAGCCGCAGTCACCAGCACTGACTTACCTTTGATCAGGCCGTGGCCCGGTACATACTCAGGTATTTTCAAACTCATACTTCCTCCCCTAACTTATCAGCTATTTGGCTACGCCTTTCGGTTCACGGGGCATGGCCAAACCCCGTTCGGCAATGATATTGCGTTGTATCTGGTTGGTGCCACCATAGATTGTGTCGGAGCGGACGAACAAATACATGGCCTGCAAACGACTCAATGCATAGGGGCTGCCCTGCAGGATCTCGCATTCCGGGCCCAGCACATCCATCGCCAGCTCACCCAGACTGCGGTGCCACGTGGCCCAGAACAGCTTATAGATCAGCGCCTCTTTGCGCAGTGCACCGTCGCCGGTGCTTTGCCCCGATAACATACGCATGGAGTTGTAGCGCATAATTTTCAATTCAGCGTGTGCCCGGGCAATGCGCTGGCGGATGGTGGCATCCTTGGCCGCACCATTGCTACGCGCCTGTCGCACTACTTCGTCCAGCTCGTTCTGAAACTGCATCTGCTGGCCCAACGTGGAGACACCGCGTTCAAAGCCCAACAACCCCATCGCAACCTTCCAGCCATCACCCGGAGCACCGACGATATCGTCCACATCGCATTGCGCATCGTCGAAGAACACTTCGTTAAACTCGGAAGTGCCTGTGATTTGTTCAATGGGCCTCACCTCTATACCCGACTGATCCATGCCAATGAGGAAAAAGCCAAGCCCCTTATGTCCCACCGAGTCCGGGTCGGTTCGCGCTATAGCGAAACAAAAGTCAGATTCGTGAGCCAGCGAAGTCCACACCTTCTGCCCATTAATCAGCCACTTGCCCTGCTCTGCATCAAAACGCGCCTTGGTTTTGACGTTGGCCAGATCGGATCCGGCACTGGGCTCGGAATAGCCCTGGCACCACAACTGCGTCCCTGCCACGATCCCGGGCAGGTACTTCTCCCTCTGCTCCTCGGTGCCAAACGCAATGATGGTCGGCCCCGCCAGACCCTCGCCAATATGACCAACGCGACCCGGAGCACCCGCGCGGGCGTACTCCTCAAAAAAGATTACCTGCTGTTCTATGGTACAACCACGGCCACCGTATTCCCGCGGCCATCCGACACAGGTCCAACCACCCTCGGCCAGCTTCTGCTCCCAGACTTTACGCTCAGCGGGGAACATATGTTCATCGCCGGGCCCACCGCGGTACTTCAACTGTGCAAATTCGCCGGTCAGGTTATCCTGTAACCACTTCGCCACTTCCTCGCGGAACTGCTCATCCTCGGGACTAAAACTCAACTTCACTGTTTTATCCTCAATCCAGTAATGCGCGCGCCAAGCGCTCGCGATGATAGGCACCATTTCCGAACAACTGCTCGGAGGACTTGGCCCGTTTGAAGTACAGGTGAACATCGTATTCCCAGGTAAAACCAACACCGCCAAACAACTGCAACGAGTCCCCGGCAATCGCAAAGTAGGCATCCGAGCAATAAGACTTGGCCACACTGGCCGCTTCGCTCAACTCTACCGCCAACGGGCCACCTTCCAGTGCCTCCTGGGCGACACAGGCCGCGTAGTAAATCGCGGAACGCGCTACTTCGCTTTTCAGCATCATATCGGCCGCCTTGTGCTTTACCGCCTGATAACTGGCAATGGTGCGATTGAACTGCACACGCTCGCTGGTATACGCCACTGTGCTGTCCAACAACTGCTGGCAGCCACCGACCTGCTCTGCCGCCAGGGCAATCGTTGCGAGATCGATCACTTTAGCAAGCGATTCCCAACACTGCCCTGGCTCGCCCATCACGGTAGTAGCGTCCAGGCTGACCTCTCTCAGCTGCACGGCAGCCTGTTTGCGAGCCTGATCCATGGTGGGTAACCACTGGCGCTCGACGCCTGTAGTTGCAGCTGGCAGTAGGAACAGGCTAACGCCCTCTTCGCCGATACTGCCCTCGGCTCGAGCAGCGACGATCAGCAAATCGGCCGTGTGCCCATCGATGACATAGCGATAATCACCATTGAGCACATAGCGTTCACCCTCGCGACGCCAGGTCGCGGTAATCGCCTCTGCATCCCAGCGACTTGAGCCGCCATTAAATGCCAGTGTTGCCGTCAGCTTACCCTCGCAGAGTTGGCCCAGCCACTGTGCCTGTTGCTCCTCACTACCGGCAACGCGCAAGGCATTCCCTGCCAGGCACACGGTGGAAAAGAACGGCGCGCACAGCAGATATCGCCCCATTTGCTCGATCATCGCCACCAGTTCCACATATCCCAGGCCCAGTCCGCCATACACCTCGGGAACGTGAATCGCCTGCCAGTACATTTCGCCACAGAGACGCTCCCAAAGAGCGGATTCATAACCCTGCTCCGACACCATCGCACGGCGCACAGCTGCACTGTCGGATACCTCTGCAAGAAATGCGGCCGCGGTTTCACGGATCATTTCCTGCTCTTGTGTAAATGCAAATTCCATAGCTTCTCCGGTCAGTGTCGGGCCTCAGGTGCCCCAAACATTTTGCGCAGGCACTTCCTTCGCCAGCAGTTCTTTCATCGCATCACCGATTTCAGCCGGCGGCCAGGCTGCCCCGCGATCAACTCCGTCTGTTGTGCGCCAGCCATCACAGATACAGATACGGCCACCCTCTGCTTCAAATATCTTTCCGGTTACCTGCGCCGCTTCGGCACTGGCCAACCAGGCCAATACGTTGGATACGTTCTCTGGAGCAAAGTGATCAAAGCTGCCGTCCTCAGGCTTGGCCATACGTTCGGCCATTTCGGGTACGGCACTGGTCATACCTGTGCGGGCGGAGGGTGCCATCGCGTTGGCAGTAATATTATAGCGCCCCAGTTCCGCAGCTTGATTAAGTGTCAGTGCGGCAATACCCGCCTTGGCGGCAGCGTAGTTGGACTGGCCGATAGAACCCTGCAGCCCTGCCCCGGAAGTAGTGTTGATAATACGTGCATCCACCGGCTTGCCTTCCTTGGACTGCCCACGCCAATAGTGCACGGCGTGGGAGCTGATGCAAAAATGCCCTTTGAGGTGCACTGCCATAATGGTGTCCCACTCCCGTTCCGTCATAGAGGCGAACATGCGATCACGGTTTACCCCGGCATTGTTCAGCACGATATTCAGATCGCCAAAGCTGTCGATAGCCTGCTTGACCGCGTTCAGACTGTCGTCGTAGTTGGTGATATCCGAGCTGTTGACCACTGCTTTACCACCGGTATTGGTGATGTCATCTACCACAGACTGGGCCGCTGCCGTGTTGATGTCGTTTACAACCACCGCGCAGCCCTCTGATGCGAAAACTTTAGCGTGGGCTGCACCCAAACCACCACCCGCACCGGTAATGATCGCTACCCGGCCTGTTAAAATCCCACTCATGTTCCTGCTCTCCTACTTCATGCTTTTGGTTTTTATGGATTTGGATTGATGCCCTGCAATTCAAAGTACTCCGCCATCTCGACTTCGTTACGCACGGCCTCTTCTACCATTCTCGCTTCGTGCGCTATCTCTTCCTCTTGACGTCGCGTTTCCATCTCGGCTTCTCGCGCCTCTGTTTCCTGCGCCATACGGGCCTCACGATCCTCTTGCTCGACCACCATTGCATTACCATCCATGCTCATCTGAGCGGCTTCGCCGCCGGTAGCAGCAGGCATGCCTGATGCAGGTGAGGCGCGATTTGTGCTGCCCCACAAGGTCGCCGCCTGATCAAGACCAGGCGCTGCAGAATTTCTATCGGCCCCGGTGTCTGTAACGGAATCTCCAGTACCCGAAAGAATTGTCAGACCAACCAATTGCTCGCCATCATGCTTCCACTCCAGGGAATAGCTCATATCACCCAGCAATGTCTTGAAAGCCTGTTTCAAGGGCCGACTTTGGATATCACAATTGACCAGAGGATTAAGCCCCGACGGCGCTGTCACAAATATCCGCATTTCATTGCTGACGGATTTCAATACTGAATCCAGCGGCTCATTCTTGGCAACAATCGTAAGGTCGGGGTGTTGGTATTCAACCTCTGCTGCGACAGCGCCCAATGAAAAGGACAACAGCACCGCCACGGGGAAAGCGAATAATGTTTTCATAGGTATCCTCAAATTCTAAAACGATCACTTGAAAAAGTGAAACCCAGCCTGCCCCTTGCCAAAATTCACAGCGATACCCTAAGCGATCAGTTCCTGAAACCGACTTGATTATCTAAAGACTGCTTGCGCAGCGATTCTGCCAACGCCATTTCCAGTCGCATCCATTTTCATAGTCAACATCCCGTTGTTGGCAAAGTCCTACAATCGTTCCAGAATCGTCACGTTTGCCTGACCACCGCCTTCACACATAGTCTGCAACCCGTACTTGCCTCCAGTGCGCTCAAGCTCATACAGCAACGTGGTCATCAGTTTGGTACCTGACGCACCCAGCGGGTGCCCTAGCGCAATCGCGCCGCCGTTTACGTTGGTCTTTTCCAGCGGATAGCCGGTTTCAATCAGCCACGCCATTGGCACAGAGGCAAAAGCCTCGTTAATTTCTACCAGATCGATATCCGACAACTTCATGCCCGATTTCTTCATCGCGTATTCCGTCGCAGGGATGGGCGCAGTCAACATCCAGATTGGATCGGCAGCACGCACACTCATGTGTACGATGCGCGCACGCGGTGTCAGGTTGTAGCGCTTCAGCGCCGCTTCCGAAACAATCAACATCGCCGAGGAAGCATCGCAGGTCTGGCTGGATACGCCTGCGTGGATGGTGCCGCCTTCCATCAACGGTTGCAACTCTGCCATCTTATCCATAGAGGTATTGCGCGGCGTCTCGTCCATACCCACACCGTTGAGCGGTGCGATTTCACGATCGAAGCGGCCCTCCTTAATGGCGGCGAGTGCCAGCGTGTGTGAGCGCAGCGCAAACTCTTCCATTTGCTCACGAGAGATCTTCCACTTATCGGCAATCATTTGCGCGGAGGTGAACTGTGAAGGTGGCGTACTGCCGTAGCGGGCTACCCAGCCCTGGCTGCCGGAAAATGGATCACTAAAGCCCATCGGTTGGGCGGCGATCATCGCCGATGAAATAGGAATCTGCGTCATAGTCTGCACGCCACCAGCGAGCACCACATCGTTCACGCCAGCCATGATGGCCTGCGCGGCAAAGTGCACTGCCTGTTGCGAGGAGCCGCACTGGCGATCAATCGTGGTGCCTGGTACAAGGTCAGACAATCCAGCCGCCAGCCAGCAGGTGCGCGCAATATCGCCGGCCAATGGCCCGATGGTATCCACGCAACCGAACATTACATCGTCGTACTCATCATCCGGAATACTGTTGCGATCAACCAGGGTTTTCATTACGTGGGCACCCAGATCGGCGCCGTGAACGTCGGACAAGCCACCTTTGCGGCGACCGGTGGGTGAGCGTACTGCGTCTACGATGTAAGCATCTGCCATGTTTCTATCCTCTGCCTTTAAGCGAAAGTAGCGCCGGCACCCAGTGTCGCGCCAGGGGCGAAAATACGATCCGCGACCCGTGTTTTGTGAAAGCCCGCATCACCCCAGGTATTAGCCAGGGCCCAGGCCTTTTTCATGAAGATATGGAGATCCACTTCCCAGGTGTATCCCATCGCACCGTGCGCCTGGTGACTGTTCTTTGCTGCCAGATTAGCGGCTTCGCAGGCAATCAGTTTAGCGTGCGATACAGCCTCTGCAGCAATATCCTGACCGCTCGCAATTGCGTAAGCCGCGCGGTGCGTGGGCGCTTTGGCATATTCGAGACGCACGGCGACGTTGGCCATGTGGTGCTTTACTGCCTGGAAGCTGCCAATCGGTTTACCAAACTGCTGTCTTTCACTGGTGTACTGTACAGTAAGTTCAATCATGCGCTGGGCCAACCCCAATGCCTGCGCTGCGCAACCCAGTGCGCCACGATTCAGTGCGTTGGCGATCAGGCTGGCAGCATCTGCGCCCTTGGCCACGGTGGTTGCGCCGGGCAGCACTTCAACCGTAAACAGTTTACGCGAAGGGTCTATGGATTCGTTGTACTGCAGTGTTACCTGCTCTGCTGTCGCAGCAACCAGCGTATCGCCCTGTTGCAACAGCAGCAGGTCTGCGATATGTGCGTCTTCAACCACCAGGTTTTGCGTCACCCCCACCACTACCCGGGCCTCACCGGCGGCGATTCTCGGCAACCACTGCGCGGCTAACTGGCCGCCAATTTCCCGCAACATCGGCACCGCAACCAGTGCGGTGTGCACCAGCGGCTCAGGTAGCGCAACATAGCCGCACTCCTGTGCCAACAGCACAAAGTCGAGCTCCGTCATACCGAGGCCACCGAACTCTTCGGGTACCGTAATACCGGTGAGGCCAAGTTCGGTAAGCTTGCTCCATAACGCGGGCTCGCGCCCGCTGTCGGTTTCCCAACTGGCGCGAATACGTTCGGGCGTAACTTCATTCACCAAAAAATCGCGCACGGATTCCTGGAACAGCAACTGGTCTTCTGTAAATGTAAAATCCATAGTTTACCTCGGCATTCCCAACATTCGTTCTGCGATAATATTGCGTTGCACCTCATTGGTTCCGGCGTAGATGGGGCCAGACTGCGAGAATAGCCAGCCATCCAGCCAGCTACCCACACCTAGTGCCGCCGGCGCATGGGGCAACAGTTCTGCACGCGCACCGAGAATGCTCATCGCAGTAGCGTGCATGTTCTGATCCAGCTCAGACCAGAAGATTTTGTTGGTAGAGGATTCTGCGCCGATTTTTCCGCCCTTATTCAAACGACACGCGGTTTGATAGGTCGTCAGGCAGTAGGATTCAGCATCGAGATAGGCGCGCATAACAGCGTCTTTCACAGCCGGATCGTTGTCAGCAAATTCTCTATTTTCAGTATAGAGCTCAACCAGACGACGCGCCGTTTCCTGAAAGCGTGCTGGCGAGCGCAGCATCAGGCCGCGCTCAAAGCCAGCGGTCGCCATCGCAACGCTCCAACCTGCACCCTCGTCACCGAGGCGATTCTCGACAGCCACCTCAACATTGTCAAAAAAGATCTCGGCAAAGCCCGGCAGTCCATCGAGTTGTTGGATGGGACGCACGGTAATGCCGGGGCTGTTCAGCGGCACCAGGATGAACGTCAGGCCGCGATGTCGCTCAGAATCTGGATCGGTACGGAACATGCAGAAACACCAGTCGGCCCAGACCGCGCGCGTAGACCAGGTCTTCTGCCCATTGATAATGTACTTGTCGCCGTCCAGTTTCGCGGTGGAGCGTATCGCCGCCATATCGGAACCAGCATTGGGCTCAGACCAACCCTGTGCCCAGACTTCTTCTCCATTGCCCATCTTCGGCAGAATACGTGCTTTTTGTTCCTCGGTACCGTATTCCATTAATGTGGGGCCGAGCAGGAAGATACCGTTCTGATTAACTCGCAGCGGTGCGCGTGCCTTATAGTACTCCTCCTCAAAGATCAGCCACTCGATCAGATCACAGCCGCGACCGCCCACTGCCTCCGGCCAGGTGACCATCCCCCAGCGCCCTTTGTTGAGAGTGGCTTCCCACGCCCGGTGCTGTTTAAAACCCTCAGCAGTGTCAAACGTTTGCAGCGGCTCGGCAGGCACATTGGCCGCCAGCCAATTGCGCACTTCTGCGCGAAAGGCCTGTTGTTGTTCAGTAAAGCTTAGATTCATTGTCTGCTGTCCCTAAAATTTAGCGTCACGCTTTTCTATGAAAGCATCGCGCGATTCCTGCGAATCTCCCACGGTATAGGCCTCCAGTGTGAAGCCCTGCTCCAAGCGATATTTATCTTCCAGGTTCCCGTCCTCGATGCCGTTCAGCGCCTCCTTGGCAAGCTTGACCATGGCGGGGGACTTAGCGGCAATTTTGGCGGCAATATGGCGTGCAGTCGGCAATAGCTCTGCCAGCGGTACCACTTTTTCTACCGCGCCCAAGCGATAAGCTTCCTGCGCGTCGATGAATTCGCCGGTAAAATACATATAACGCACTTTTTGTACCGGGAACATACGCTGCAGATGTGCTCCGCCGCCCATCGCGCCGCGATCAATCTCCGGAACACCGAAACGGGCGCAGTCGGAGCACAGAATAATGTCTGCAGCACCGGCCATACCGATACCGCCACCCAATACAAAGCTGTGCAGCGCCACGATCACCGGCTTGGGGTTGCGATGAATTGCACGGAACGTTTCGTAGTTACCCTTGTTCACATCAACGATACGTCCCGGATGAGCCGCTAGCTCCTTGATATCCACACCGGCACAAAAACCCTTGCCCGCCGCCGCGACAATAATCACACGCACACTCTCATCGGCCCCCAGCGCATCGATCTGGGCCGCAATTGCGAACCAGCCGTCACTATCGAAGGCATTCACCGGGGGATGATCAAGAATCAGCTCCGCAATGCCATCTGCAATCGTAGTCTTGAAAGGTTTGGACACAGGTTACTCCTGAGAATTTTCGGTAACGCGCAGGGACAGTAAGGTAAGCCGCTGCTCGGCCTCGGCAACAATGGACTGGATCAGATCTTCACAGAACAACAGTGAATCAATCACACCGGCCACCTGCCCCGAGGGCAGCACGCCGTGCGCGGGATCACCATCCACCATCGCCCTCTGAATAATCATCGGCGCATTGGCCGACATGATGGCCTGCGACGCAGTCATGTCGTCATCCTTACTCATCGCCATGGCCGACTTCAGTAAACTGAACACTGTCGCACCAGTATGCTTTCGAAAGGCCAGACCGTTGCGTATCGCAATAAGTAATTTACGCGCGGTGCTGGCTTTCTCCAGCTCCATGAGCAATTCATTCATGATCATGCGCTGCGGCAAGCCATCCATCGCTCTGGATACAATAATATTGCCGGGGCTTTTGCAATCAATATAGCGCTGCAGCGTTTCCCGTGGCACTGGGCTTTCTTCGGTCATCAAAAAGCGCGTGCCCATGGCAATACCATCCGCACCCCACGACAACGCGGCCAACAATCCACGCCCGTCCTTAAAACCGCCAGCGGCAACCACTGGAACCTTATCTCCCACCGCATCAACCACCTGCGAAATCAGTAGCGTCGTGGGAACAGCGCCGGTGTGACCACCGCCCTCCCCGCCCTGCACGGTCACTGCATCCGCACCAAGCTCCACCGCCTTGATGGCATGTTTGGGCAAGCCTACTGTCGGCATGCACACCACGCCGGCATCTTTCAGCTTTTTGATGAATTCAGGGCCGGGCGAACGCGAGTAACTAACTGCGCGCACGCCGTGTTGGATCACAAGGTCTACGATCTGTGCCGCATTTGGCTGGTACATGTGAAAGTTCACGCCAAAAGGTTTGTCGGTGAGCTCCTTCACCCGCAAAATATCGCGTTCCATTTCACTTGCCGGAATGGTCGCCCCGGCAAGAAATCCGAACGCGCCGGCATTGCAACTGCCCGCCACCAGATTCGGGTCAGCGACCCAGCCCATCGCCGTTTGTACGATCGGGTATTTACACCCGAGTAGTTTGGTCAGACGCGTTTCAAACATAGTTCAAGTCTCGCTTCAAGAAGGGTTGCCGGGGGGGTTGTCCTTGATCTGGTGTGCGCGCAGGTTGTGCGGATCCATCGTGGCGATCACAGCCAGCTGCGCCTGCGTTGGTGCTGGCGTTTCAGGCACATCAGTGGGCACATGCACGGTATAGCTGGTGTTTTCCTGCACCTGCTCTGCCGTCACACCAGGGTGCAGGGACACCAGGCGAATCTGATGATCCGGACCACCAAAGTCCATCACACACAGGTTGGTTATCACTAAACGGATATCGACATCATCCAGCTTGTGACCCTTGGGCAGGCGCGCCGGGTTATAGCCAATAGACGACACGAAATCGCATTCGCCATCCATGAACACCCGCATATTGTGATCGGGTATAAAAAAACTGTTGGGATGGGAAATAGAGTTACCCGGAAAACCGCGTGCTCCGAGCATCATGGTTTTGGGTTTTTCGTAGGTGCCGCCCAGCGCCGATGTATTGGACTGACCAAACTTATCGATCTGGGTGGGGCCAAGCATTGCGTGGCGCTTACGGCCCCACACGTTGTCGAAGATGCGTGAAAAGCCCATCCAGCTCTCTGTAGCGGGGACAAAATCGGCGGAGCGTTGGCCCAGCGGATTGGGTTCGCTCAGCATCCACGCCTCCGAATCCGTCATCATCAGATCCGTGTTGCTGGTCTTCATCGCGAGGCTTGCGGCAAGGCGCGGAACCACGCCGATACCTGTGGCAAGCACTTCGCCTTCATTGGCGAACGCCTGGCTGGCGGCGACGATGCACAGTTCAGCCAGGGTGTAGTCAGTTGCTGCAGTCATGATACTTTTCTCCTTGGCCGATCAGTAGGTGGGCAGTTCAATCGCACGGATGGCGTCTAGCCCACCCACGTTCTTCTGGTACTCCTCTTCCGAGGCCCCGATGAACTTGTCACGATAGCCCTGAAAACCCGTCTCTTCCTTGGCCGAAGCCGCATAGGCTTCAAAATGGGGTATATCGAAGCCGTAAAGCGGGCTGCACGACGAGGGGTGAGCACCGCCGGCGATGGGAACCACGCCAGTTGTCTCGGACCGCTCCCAGTGCACCAGCCGCGCTTGCGCGGGATCGTGAAAATACTCGCTATCGACCAACTCATCGCAGGACACAAAGGTTTTGCTGGCCGCGCGCGCGAACCAGTCGTCCATGTAAAAGTCAGGGCCGGCAATTTGGCAGACCCCACGAACATCTGCCTTGTCGGCATGCAACAGGGAGACGTCCAGCTTCAAGGCCGGCATGGCCACCCACTCCTTGTCGTCGTAAGGACTGTCGATGACCTTGATATCCGGGTTTTTGTTGATCACGTCCGTGCCCAGCCCAACTTCAGTGGGAATAAAAGGAATACCCCAACTCGCCGCACGCAGGCCCAACAACATCATACCCTCGTCAATTTCCATTACCTCAATAGAGCCTGACTGGCGCGCCTGACGGAAATAGGGTTCCAGCGGGATAAAATCCAGTGACACAAACGCAAACACCACCTTTTTCACCTTCCCCGATGCGCACAGCATCCCTACATCAGCGCCGCCGTAGGCCACAATCGTCAGGTCCTTAAGATCGGAGCGGACAATTTCACGCACCAGCGCCATCGGCTTACGCCTTGGGCCCCAGCCACCGATCCCGATGGTCATACCATCTTTCAATTGTGCAACGACCTCTGTCGCCGTCATTTGCTTGTTCATCGTATCCCTTCCTCTTTTAACCAACGATCCGCGCCATGCGGTAATCGTGCTTCACAAAATTCACACCCAGCGAGCTGCGCGCACCACGCACCCCCTCGATGACACTGATGCGCTGGCGGACAAACTCCGCCAGATGCTCGGCGTTACGCACCATGGTAATGACCAGTACGTCTGCACGCCCGAGCATCACACCCACAAATCCCAACTCGGTAATCTCAGCCAGCTTTGCCGCGACCTCGCGGGTCTGCCCACTGCGCTCCACCTCGATCCAGATATACGCGAGTGCCGCATCCTTGAAGCGGTCGATATTGGTCACTGCGGTGATGCGAATGAGTTTTTCTTCCTCCATACGCTTAACTCTGCCCCGGACGGTACCCTCCGTCACACCCAACTGCTCCGCGATCTCCCGATTGCTGACGCGGGCATCGCGCGACAGCCGCTCGACAATAGCGCGGTCTGCCTGATCGAGTTTACGCCGCATGAAAGGGTACCCAGTCGGGCTGGTTTTTCAAAACCTCCAACGCCAGTGCCGGTGTCAGGCGACGCACCCCGGGGATAGCCCCCAGCTTGTCTGTAATCAGCTCATTCAGCGCGGGCTGGTCCTGCGCCACCACCAGGATCTCTATATCCTGGACGCCAACCACCACATTCACAGAAAACACTTCAGGAATGGCTGCTAATTCCCGCGCCACGGCCTCTGGCGAGCGACCTTCTACCTGCACACCGATCGCCAGCAACATACCGTAACCCGCTGCTTCAATATCCGTGACCGCCACCACCCGCATGGTGTCAGACTCCTCCATCCGACGCACGCGAGCCCGCACAGTATTCTCGGCAATATCTAGCGCACGGGCAATGGCGCGATAAGGCATGCGCCCGTCCTGCCGCAGCAATGCGATAATCGCCTGATCGGTGTCATCCAGGTCGATATGTGCAGACTGCGCATTGACGGACAGATCGTTCATCGTTATGCCGCAGCCGGCCTTTTCGCCAGTTCCGCCTTATCCACCTTGCCGCCGGCGTTCATCGGAAGCTCATCCAGAAAAATAATTGAGCGCGGCACTTTGTAGTTGGCCATATGAACGCGCGCCCATTCGATCACGGCAGCCTGGTCGGGATGAGCATCGGCGGCTCTCACGAGGAATGCTCTGGCGACCTCGCCCATACGCTCGTCGGGAACGCCGATAACGGCAGCCCTGGCAATACCCGGCATGTCACACAGAATATTTTCAATCTCGGCGGGATAGCAATTGAAACCGCCGACGATAAACATCTCCTTAATCCGCCCGGTAATACGAACGTAGCCGTCCTCATCCATCACACCAACGTCGCCGGTTTTGAGCCAACCATCGCTGCTCAGTGTTTCCGCCGTCGCCTCCGGGTTATTAAAATAGTGCTGCATCACATTGAAACCGCGCGCCCATATTTCACCATCGACACCCGGCGCAACAACCTGTCCCTGCGCATTCACGCACTGTATTTCCGTGCCGTCCATCGCGCAGCCCGAGGTGTGCGATATGCGCTCGGCACTGTCATCAGCGCGACAGATCGACACCACCCCACAGCTCTCGGTAAGGCCATACGCTGTTACCACCACCTCAAAGCCCAGTACCTCGCGCATCTGTCGCACCAGCTCCACCGGCACCGGTGCTGCGCCTGTCACCGCCAGGCGCAGGCTGGACAGGTCATACTCTTTGCGCCGGGGATGCGCCAGTAGTGATTGGTAAATAGTAGGCGGGCCTGGAATCATGGAAATCCGATCCCGCGCGATCTGCGCCAGCACGGTGTCGAGATCAAAATTCAATACCGGGAGAATATGTGCGCCTCTGATGATCGCCGCCAGCCAACCCGCTTTGTAACCAAATGAGTGAAAGAAGGGATTGATGATGAGGTAGTTGTCATCACTGCGCAGACCCACCGTCGCGCTCCAGGTCTCAAAAGTGCGAATATTCTGGCCGTGGCAGGTGACCACACCCTTGGGGTTACCGGTGGTGCCGGACGTAAAGAGGATGTCCAGGGTATCTTGCGGCGTTAGAGCAGAGGCGCGACGATCAACCTCTTCTTCGGTTACCGCCTCACCGGACGCCAGAAAATCCTCCCAGGATTGGCAACTCGCCGCCTCGCCGCTGAGCATTACCGTGCGCTGCAATTCGGGCAGGCCCTGCTCTGCCAGCATGTCGGGGTAGCGCGCCCCGAGAAACTCAGCCACCGTGAACAACATCTTCGCGCCACTGGAACGGAGAATAAAAGCTGCTTCTGAACCCTTGTACCGCGTGTTGAGTGGCACCAGCACGCCACCCACACTCTGCGCGCCGATGGCGGCAATGATCCACTGGTAAATATTCGGCGCCCAGATGGCGATACGCTCGCCTTTCTCCAGCCCGGCAGCGACAAATGCCCGGGCTGATTGAATGCGCGCGGCGTTTAACTCGGCGTAGGTCAGCTGAACTTCGCCATCCGTAATGGCTATACGCGCACCGTGTTCTACGGCTGCTTCCGCAACCACCTGAGGCAAAGTGCGGGCTGAATAGTGCAGTTCTGGCATGATATCGAATCTACTCGCAGCAGAAAATGGCTGGGGGACTATATTAATCAGAATGTAGCGAGATGAAAACCACTATTCGTAGAATTTTTATTATTAATTTACGAATAGTTTAAAACCAGGATCCAAAGGAAAAGGGCAGAGGACACCCCTTTTGATCTATCCGGGCGCTTATTCCAGAGCAGCGCCTTGCGAAAACACGCTTGCACCCCCATTGAGCGCGAGACCTGTGTGCCCCGGTTCGATTGAGTGCTTTGATCCGCCAAGAGCGCGGAAGTACAATGGAGGTTGGTCGCTACACGCCAAAGAATGCGTATACTCGAAAGCTGTTCCTGTTTCACGCTGTCCGACCGAGAACCGCGGCCTCTGCCATCGCTTTTTTATAATTCGCCAACCGAGAATCAATCGTGCCGATCGATACCCCTGCAAACGTCTTTACCCACTCCTGGCTGAAGGGCCTTTTTCCTGCACTACTGATTCTGGCACTTGGATCGGGCCCTTGGGCGGCGAATGCCTCCCAGGCATCAGTGGAAACTGATCTTCTGCGTACCGAAATGACGCAGTCGGGTCAGGACGCCGCGGCTCTCCAGGCGACGAATGAGGCGCTTGACGCCACCGACACCGCAAACCGCGAGGCTGCCGCACTGACCAAGCGTGTCGATGAACTCAGGGATGAACACGCAGGGTTACCAAAGCGCATAGAAGATCTGCAGAAGACCCTGCAACTGGATCGCGAGGCGGCGTTGCTTACGTGGTCTGAGCGCCTGCCAGCCGATGCAGACGGTGAGACGCTGGAACGATTGCTCGGACAGCAGCAGCGCAATGTAGCCGAGCTGCAAGCACAGATTGACGCTGTGGAAATTGAACTGACCGTCTCATTGACCAAGCCACTCCAGGCCGCAAGTGACATCGCCACCCTGCGACGACGTGTCGAAGATATGCCTGCGCCGCCAGTGGCTGATCCGGCTGGTGACCGCACTGTGCTGTTGAAGGCCCGCCAGCTGCGGCATACCAGCGAATTACGCCGGGCCAAGGCGGAACTGGACTTACGTGTACTGGAACAGGACAGCGCTGCGCTGCGGCAACGGCAGATGGTGCTGTCGCTACGCGAATTGCGGCAACGCCTCAGTATTGATCAACGTCGTCTGGAAATATTGCAGGACCGTATCGCCAATCTCTGGCGCACGGAGTTGCAAGTACGCATTGAGCAGTTGCAAGCAACTGAAGCTGCACTGGCCGGTAGCGTCCAGGTGGTACTCCTGGCGGCTGAACAAAATAGCGAGCTGGGCAGTGAACTGGTCGAAAATCATGAACAACTGTCGCGCGACCGGCAGAATCTCACCAGCATGGAAGAAGAGCGAAATTACGTCACCGAGGCATTGCGGGACAGCCGCGCGCGTCTGGAACTGGGCGGCGCTAGTGAGCGCGTCGGTCGCTGGATGTGGACAGAGCGACGACGCCTGGAGACTCCGGCGCGCCTGCGACAAAACCTCGACTCAGCCAGAATCGCGCTGGCGGATATGCGTCTGCGCCTGGTCACTCTCAACGATCAGCAGCAACAATTAGCGGATATCCCAAAAGCGCTGCGCGCAATTCGAGAGGCGAGTGAAGTAGGCGCGGATGACGAACAGAGTGACGCGGGCGCTGACGAACTATTACCGCCGCTGTTAAATGAACGCACTGAACTGTTGAGGCTGCTCGAACCCGTACTCGCGCGGCGCATCGCAGCACTGCAGCAGAGTGAGACCGCACTACAGGAGCGTCTGGTGGCGACTGAAGCGCTGCAGGCCTTACTGGATCGTCATCTGATGTGGTTACCGAGCCACGGCATGGTCGACGTAGAATGGCTAACCCGTGTACCGAAAGGTCTCCGCGACCTGACACTCGCCTCGCGTTTTACCACCACGCTCACGCTCTGCATGCGAAGTATCAGCGAGCGCCCAGCGCTATGGGGCACGTGCCTCGTGGTGATGCTGGTGTTAGTCACACTGCGTTTGCAGGCCAGGACCCACATACTGGCCCAGGCCGCAGTGAATGACCGGTCGCGCATCCACACTTATCGCCCGACAAGTATCACACTGCTGTGGACTGTGCTCGGCGCATTACTGGTGCCCGCTGCGATTGGCATTACAGGCCTGTTGCTACAGCAATTGGGGAACCCCGGTCGCTTCAGTGACTCACTTGGACTGGCCTGTATGGCGCTCGTAGCACCCCTGTTAGCCCTGCAAACACTGCGTTGGTCGCTCATCGAGGGCGGACTGGCCGAGATGCACCTCGGCTGGCGCTTGCAGCGTCGTCAAACACTATTGCGCTTGATACCGGCCGCCGCAGTGATCGTACTGCCAATGTACTTAATCACGATGCTCGCCTTAATCCGCGGTTCAGAGATCGCAACCGACGTACAGGCCCGCCTCGCTGTAGTCGTCAGTGCGGTCGTTCTGGCATGGGCGTTCTGGCACCTGCTCAAAACAGGAAGGGTCTGGACAGAGGGTGTGAAACCCTCGACGCTGCGCAGGTTGCTGCGCGGATTGCTACCGCTATTGATTCTAACCAATGCCGCACTGGCGCTTTCTGGCTATATCTATTCCTCTGGCGTCTTGTTCAGGTTACAGCTTGAGAGCATCAACCTCATTATTACCGTGTCGCTTGCGTTGGGTATGCTGGAGCGCTGGTTTCTGGTGGGAAGGAAAAATCTGGCACTGCGACAATTTCAGGCGAGCCAGGCCGCAGCGCTCGAGCTGGCTACCAACAGTCCTAAGAATGCAGTCATTCCCGATAACGACATCTCCGCACAGGAAGTGGGCGCACAAACGAGCAGCCTGCTGCGTGGCTTGCGGATAAGTCTGGTCTCGCTTGGCCTGTTGTGGGTGTGGCTCGATGTACTGCCGGCCATTTATCGGCTCGATGAAATTGCACTGTGGTACTTCAGTGATATCGGTCCCGACGGTGCCCCCATAGAGCTGCCTGTGACCCTCGCCGCGGTATTGCTAGGTATTTTCGCACTTGTGGTAACCATCCTCGGTTCGCGCAATTTACCCGGGCTGGTGGAAATCAGCCTGTTGTCGCGAGCCGGTGTCGACGCAGCCTCTCGCTATATGATCACCAGTTTACTGCGCTACACCATTGTGATCGGGGGCACATTGGTGGGTTTCAGTTTACTCGGCATGCGCTGGTCGCAACTGCAATGGATGGCAGCGGCACTGACGGTGGGACTGGGTTTTGGTCTACAGGAGATCTTCGCGAACTTCGTGTCCGGCATCATCCTTTTGTTCGAGCGCCCATTTCGGGTGGGTGATGTGATTACAGTAGGTGATATGAACGGACGAGTTACCCGGATTCGCACGCGCGCAACCACCATCCTTGATTTTGATAACAAGGAAATCGTGATGCCCAATAAAACGTTCATCACGGGGCACCTCACCAACTGGGGGCTCAGCGACACGACTACCCGCGTGATCATCAAGGTAGGGGTTGCCTACGGCACCGATCCAGTTGCCACGCGAAAGTTACTGCTACAGGCCGCTGAGGAAGATCCCCGGGTGGTGGCAGAGCCCGTACCGAGTTGCTGGTTTCTGGCTTTTGGCGCCAGCTCACTGGACTTCGAACTCAGGGTATTTGTCGCATCGCTGAGTGACCGGCTCGAGTCACAGAACGGACTCAACACGCGCATCAATGAGTTGTTCGCCGAGCACGGCATCGAGATTGCATTCCCACAGATGGACCTCCATGTGCGTGATATGCCGCCGCCACAACCGGGGGCCTGACATGTCAGTCGCGCCCGTCGGCCACTACCTCAAGATGCCCTAACGGATGTCCACCGATACGCTGCTCCCAATAACCGTTTACGGTTCCAGCATTTCCTACTTCACTGGCAAGCTGGAAAATTACTTTCGTATCAAGGGCATCCCCTACCAGCTAGAGGCCCTGACAGCGCCGCATTGCATGAAGCTGGTCAGGCAAAACACCGGTTCTACACAGATGCCGGCACTGCTGCTGGGTGACGGCCGCTGGATGACCGACAGCACCGCCATCATTCAGTGGTTTGAAGCCGAGTTTCCGGCGCCGGCCGTCATACCGCCAGACCCGCTCCAGCGTTTCTTTAGCCTGTTGCTGGAGGACTATGCCGATGAATGGCTGTGGCGCCCCGCAATGCACTACCGCTGGTATTACCCGGAAGGGGCGCGTTACGCCAGCAGCCATCTCGCCAGAGAACTGGCCGCAGCGATTCCCGCCCCCAGTGTTCTCAAGCGCTGGTCCATCGCCCGCAGACAGCGCAATGGCTATTCGACAGGCGATGGCATTAAACCGGATCAGGTGCCGGGGGTCGAGGCTATCTTCCACCGTACCCTCGAACAACTGGAAAGCATTTTCCGCAATCGGCAATTTATGTTGGGCGACAGACCAAGCCTCGCCGATATCGCTTTTTCCGGTCCGTTCTTCCGCCATTTCTGCCTGGATCCGGTGCCTGCGCAAATCGTGCGCCAACAGGCGCCCGCCGTCTGGGAGTGGGCCGCCCGACTGTGGAATTATGGGAAACGCGACGATGCGGATTCGTTGCTGACTGGCATTCCTGTAGACTGGGGGCCTATTTTGGACGTCATCGGCAAACACTACCTGCCGTATCTGTGCGCGAATATCGACGCGGTAGCGAAAGGCCGCAGACGCTTTGACGCCGACATCGGCGGGGTGCACTACCGTGGCGCGCGCTGGTCCAAATACCGGGTCTGGTGCATCCAGCGGTTGCGCGTGCATTACAGCGCACTGTCTGTGCAGGATCAGGACAGGGCGCGCAACCTGCTCACGCAGCACGGCTGCTGGGAGCCACTGTGGCGCCACGAGCAGTTACCGATCGACGGGGATCTGTGCAGTCGACTGCCCTTCTTCGGCGACGCCAAGATGATCGATGTCTATGATTAGCAAAACGTCCTAAAGGAACTGCCATGAATGACCAGCAATACTCCTCACTAAGACAAAATGTCAGCATGCTTGGCCGCATTCTAGGTGACACCATGAGCGCTGCCGCTGGCGAGGATTTCCTCCAGAAAATCGAGCAAATACGCACTCTGTCCAAATCGGCGCGAGGCGGCGATAACGACGACGCAAGCCGATTGAAAGCACTGCTGCTAACGCTCAGCAGAGACGAACTGCTCCCGGTTGCCAGAGCCTTCAGCCAATTTCTCAACCTCGCCAATATCGCCGACCAACACCACGCTATTTCCCGCGAGATGGACAAGGAGTACTCGGCAACAGAAGCACTGGCAGGCGTTTTTGAACTACTGCAGAGCGACGGCCGCAGTGCCGATGAGATAGGCGCAGCGATAAAGACGCTCAAGATAGAGCTGGTCCTAACCGCTCACCCCACGGAAATCACCCGTCGCACCCTGATTCATAAACACGGCGAAATCGATACCTGTCTGGGTCAGCTGGAACTGGAGGGCCTCACAGAGCGGGAAGAATCCGTCATACATCAGCGCCTGCGGGAATTGATTGCCCAGATCTGGCACACGCAGGACTTTCGTGATCAACGGCCCACCCCCATTGACGAGGCGAAGTGGGGATTCGCGGTAGTGGAAAACTCACTGTGGGATGCGCTCCCGGAGTTCTTGCGTCGGCTGAATAACACCCTGTTTGATGTCACGGGCAACGCACTTCCCGAAGATGCAGCGCCCGTGACCTTTGCCTCCTGGCTAGGTGGGGACCGGGATGGCAACCCGAATGTAACCGCGATCGTGACAGAGGAGGTGCTACTGCTTGGCCGCTGGCAGGCAGCCGCGCTCTACTTGAAAGATGTGGAGATATTGGTCGAAGAGCTGTCCATGACGGCCTGTAACGAAGCACTGCTGCAGATGACCGATAACACGCGGGAACCCTATCGCAACGTGCTCAGGGCGCTGCGCGACAAGCTGCGCCTGACCCTGCGCGCGCTGACCGAGCAAATAAACGAGCACAAAATCCCGGACGACAACATCATCCTGCGCGAAGAAGAGCTGTGGCAGCCAGCCTATGCGTGCTATCAATCGCTGCTGGAATGCGGCATGGCCAATATTGCACACGGCAAGTTGCTCGACCTGCTGCGGCGGATTAAATGTTTTGGCGTGAATCTGGTGCGCTTGGATATTCGCCAGGACTCAGATCGCCATACCGAGGCGCTGTCCGAACTAACGCAATTTCTGGAACTGGGCGATTACCAGCAGTGGGACGAGCAACGCAAACAAACATTTTTGCTGAA
>TARA_B110000503_G_scaffold36278_1_pt1 | contig 50233 bp, 62 predicted proteins | sample TARA_B110000503 | Tara Oceans TARA_B110000503 (sample SAMEA4397472) | marine metagenome | biome: Polar Biome; feature: [SRF] surface water layer (ENVO:00010504); material: water (ENVO:00002006), including particulate matter (ENVO:01000060) such as... | depth 5 m | reverse complement strand
GTATTTATGGACCGGAAAGAACACGCGAACACCCTTGTCATGGTATTTCCCAAGGTCGGAAGGCCACAGCAGAAACCAGGCAGCGTCGACGGCTGTTTTCGCATCAAGTCCAAAAGTACTCGCTAAGACTACCGTACTTGCCGCAAGGTAACGCTCACCGCCATCGGGGGAAATCGCAAAACGTCCATTAGCTACCGCAAACAGCGATTTTATCGTCACTGTAAGCTTGTCTTCGGCTTTTTACCAAAGAGTTGCCACGATCGACTTGACTGACGCCAGTGAGTCAGAGCGCTTTATGGTCGAGACAAAACTCAGGGCATTTCGACAGGCGGGTGTCGACAGGGACCAGGCAACCCGCGACAAAGTGTTCACACTGTTAGGTGAAAGAACCCGCCTGGGCGATTCACGAACAGGGCAAGTCCATTGGCCGTTTCTACCTCGACATGCACCCGCGGGACAATAAATACGGACATGCTGCGCACTGGACACTGCGCATGGGACTGAAGGATAGACAAATACCCCTGTCACGAATGGCCACTAATTTTCCTCAAGGCCTGATGGAACACAAACAGGTCGACGCCTTTTTACACGAGTTCGGGTATCTGTTGCACAACATGTTTTCTGGCACCCAACAATGGTTCGACATCTCAGGCATGACGATGGAAAGGGATTTCGTGGAGGCGCCTTCACGAATGCTCGAACAATGGGTGTGGAACCGCGACACAGCTACCGCACAAGCCTACAGGGAGAAGGTGATCGCCCCGGCCGGTAGCAAACCCGCCGCCTGTCTGCACGAGGCTTTTGAAGAATTACGCGAAGCCGCGCTCCCGGTCAAAAAGCCACGCAAGAGCGCGCAGGCCCAGTGATGGACGCTTAGACTCAGGCGAGCCAGCGCTGCACGAGTTGATTCACATTGACCCTGGCTTTCAGGCGGGTGGCGAGCAAATACATGCCCGCCACCTTGCGGTGGAAATAGACCGCGTCTATCGGTGGGGTTTGCCAGAAGTCCCGGTAGCCCCTTGCGTCCTCTGCCAACGTCGACAGATCGCGCGCCATACTGGAGCGGGCGAAATCGTAGGCCACATCGTTGCGCAGCGGTTCCAGTACGAGCATTAATACCTCTAGTACCAACTCGCGGTATTCCGTGTCCTGTTCGCCCATGGAAAAGCCCAGACGCTCAGCCGCCACGGCAACTTTAGCTTTGTCGCCGGCGATAGCCGCGCGTGCGAGTTTCTTGTAGTTATTGACGAAACTCGCCTTGAAGCGGCGTGTGGCACCAAAGTCCAGCAACACAATCTGACCGGTCTGACGGCGGTATTGGTAATTGGCAAAATTGGGATCGGTCTGCACCATCCTGAGTTCGAACAATTCCAGTAACATCAGTTCCATCAGTGCGCTCATCACTCGATCACGCTCTGCCTGGGGCAAGTCGATGATGGCTTCAATAGAGCTGCCGCTGGTGTAGGTCATCGCCAGCACATTGTGGTGGGTTAGCTCCGCCAATACTTCAGGCAGTAAAAACCGCTCATCATCGCGAAGAAAATCACCAAAAGCCTGAAGAAACTTAGCCTCCTTAAGATAATCCGCCTCATCTTTAAGCTGGCATTTAGCGTCGTCCAACAAGGGCTGTATATCGAGGCCGGCCGGCAGCAAGCCCGACAGCCGCAACAGACCGGCAATATTGTCGACATCGCTATCAATACTGTCCGCGACACCCGGGTACTGCACCTTCAACACAATCTCGCGACCGTCAGGGGAGATCGTCTTGTGCACCTGGCCAATGGAAGCCGCCGCCAGCGGTTTGGTTTCAAAGCCGTAGAACAAAGTCTCCCAGTCCGGGCCGTAGGCTTCACGCATCACAGCGTGCAACTGCTCCGCCGGCATGTAATGGGCATCATCGCGCAAACGCGCCAGGATATCCGTTAGCTCGCGCGGCAGGAACTCGCCGGTATCCATAGAGAGAATCTGCCCCACCTTCATCGCGGCGCCACGCATGGTAGACAGCTGTTCCGCCACGCGGCGTGCATTGCCCGGTGTCAGCAGCATGTCCCTCGCTCTGGGACGCTTACCCGCTCGTAACTGACGCGACCCCTCCGCTAACATACCCCCCGCGACACCGCCGGCAATACGTGCCATGCGCGCAAAACGACCTACCCGTGAGGTTGGGATAGCCCGGAAGTTATCGTTCTTGTCTTTATTTTTTCGTGCCACGTCGCTCTCTTTCCCGCCAACGACGGATATGGGACTCAACCAGTTCATGCGCATTGAACTGGGCATCTAATGCCACGATAAAATTGAAAACCCCCGTGAGCTTTCGCGCAATCAGCGCAAAATCGCGGGTGGGCGTGGTAAAGTGCCGATTGATCGCCGATTGAGCCGCCAAAGCGCCCGCCCGACGCATCAGCAGGGACTTACCCCAACAGTATTCGCCCTTGTCGTTGAGGTATTGTGGCGGCAGTCGCTCCGGCGGTCGCAGCGGCTCGAGCAGGTGCTGGCAAAACTGGGCAAATAACTTTCGGCCCTCTTCGCTGGCATCGGGTTGCAGGCAGCCCAGTCCGATCAATCCGTCCACCAATTCGGGCATATTCTGTCGCAGGCCAGCATCGATAATACGGCGCAGATGGAGGAGAAAATCATCCGGACACTCTAGCACGGAGCCAAAATCCAGCAGTACCAATTCATCTTGTGCCACTTTCTTGCGTCGGTCATCCACGCGCAGTAGGTAGTTACCGAAATTGGGATCTGTTTGCAGTAGGCCCCATTCATACACCTCATAAAAAAACAGCTCCAGCATACCCTTGGCCAGTGCGTTGCGGCGCTCAAGCGACAGCTTTGCGATGTTCGGATCAGCCACCGAGAACCCCTCGATATACTCCATAGCCAATACGGAGTCGGTGCTGTACTGCGGGTACAACTCTGGCACGTGGTAACTGATCGGAACGTCGCGCACCCTGGCCACTAAAGCACTCATTTTAACCGTATGCGAGGCTTCCCGCCGATAATCAATCTCGTTGTGCAGGTGGCCACGCATCGACTCCAGCCAGTCGTCCAATTCCCGCCCAGCCTTCACCCAACGCGCCAGCAACAGCATGCGCACCACCGCGTCAAAATCCGAGTCAATCACCTGCGCCAGCCCCGGATACTGCAGTTTCAGGCAGATCCATTCACCACTGACGCGAATTCTGGCGAGGTGGACCTGCGCCAGTGACGCCGCCGCTATTGCCTGCGGATCGATATCCAGCTCCGCATAGCGCTCACCCAGGCTATCGCGCACCGAGGATTCGAGCGCATCCCAATGCAGCGGCTCGGTTTGGTCGGACAAATCGCGCAGCGCATTCACCAATACCCGCGGTAAAAACTGCTCGCCAAATAGTGCCAGCATTTGGCCGATTTTGATGTACGTGCCCTTGAGTCTGCCCAGTTCCTGAACAAAGCGTCGCGCCTCCCGCCGGGCGAACTCGGAATCTGCGTCATCGGGACCGCGCCCCATCACCCGCTGCACAACGCCATCGACTGCCAGCGCGCCACCTGCGCGGATACTGGCGAGTGAAACAGAGAGAGTTCGAGGCAGGACACTACTCTTCAAGCCACGGTGCTTTTTTGCCATGTTCTATGCTTTTTGCTCTGAGAGAAGATTTGCAGGTGGCATTATATACGATTGAAGGAGGGCCCGGCAGCGCCAAAACAGACTATTCGCTGCACCGGGGATACGGGCCTACCTGTTCAGCCAAGCAGCAGCGTCGCCAGTCGCTTGCGATGGTGCTGAGCATCGCCGAATTGCTGCTGGCTCCACTGCGCCCGGCGAATGTAAAGCTGCGCGTCACACTCATAGGTAAAACCCATACCGCCATGAAACTGTACGGCCCGGTCGCCAGCGTACAACAGCGTCTGGCAAGCCTGCACCTTGGCCATACGGCAGGCAATTTCGGCGTCACTGTCCAACGGCGCATCGCCAACCAGCGTCGCGGCATGGTAAATAAACGAGCGCGCCGAATCCGTCGCCGTCAGAATATCCACTGTTGGATGCTTCAACGCCTGGTAGGAGCCTATCAGCTTGCCGAACTGCTTGCGGGTCTTGAGATACTCCACGATGGTATCCAGACAGGCTCCGGCACTACCCGTGGCCTCTGCGGAGACCAGCAGCGCACCCAGTAAGCGAATATCGCGCAGCGCGACGCCCACCTTCGAACCCACAATTATATTGTTTTCGTCAACCGACACACCGCTGAAATCGATGTTGGCAGAGCGCTTGGTCTGATCGATCAAGGTATTGGGGCGCACTGCGCCAGTACTCAACTGATCCGCCCGTACCACGGCCAATGCCACTTCGCCCCGAAACAGTACAGAGACTACAAACAGGCTGGCGACAGATGCGTCGGGCACATACTTCTTGGCGCCCTGCAGCACGCCCTGCTCATCCAACACCAACGTTACCGTCTCGCTACCCCAATCGGCACTATCCAGCAGCGCAACCGTGGCGGGCGCGCCCGACACAGTGGCCGGCAGCAGACGTTCAGACTGCTCGCTATTAGCCGCACGCAATAACAGCTGCCCGGCGAGGGAGCTGCTGACCAGCGGTGTCCCCAACATGGCCCGTCCCATAGCCTCGACAACCGGCACCAGTGTTGCGACCCCCATGCCAGAACCACCACAGGATTCGGGCAGGGTGATACCCGTCCAACCCAGAGACACCATCTCATCCCACAAGCCCGCCTCGAACCCCGTCTCGGTTTCCAATTGTGCCCGCACACTGGCGATCGGCGATTTGTCCCGGCAAAACTGCCTGGCGACATCCAGTAACATGCCCTGCTCTTCACTGAAGCTGAGGGCGGTATTTCCTACAACTGACATAATTACTCCCTACTTCGGTAAACCGAGGATATGCTCGGCAACGATATTGGCCTGCACCTGGCTGGTGCCACCGCCTATAGTCGCAGAGAAACTATTGAAATAAGCGCGCTGCCAGAATCCGCCCTGACGCGCCTCGTCATCACCTACGTAGAGGGCGCCTTCGGCCCCCTGCAGGTTTATTGCCAGCTGGCGCATACGCCGCGTCATCTCGGTGACTCGCAACTTGTTAGACAGCGGCAGAGAGCCGGGGTAATCGGTGGTCAAAGCGCCAATACGGGAGCGCTTATCGCCGAGCACCATGGCCTTTTCCTCCATGATGGCCTGGACCAATTGGTCCCGCACCACGGGATCCCTGAGCACCGGCTCTCCGTCACGATTTACACCGTCCAGTTGCTCAATCATGTCGTCCACTGTGACACGCACCATGGACTGCCCACCGGCGGCACCGGCCTCTGCACCGCGCTCGTACTGCAGCGTCTGCATGGCGATTTTCCAGCCCTGCCCCTCCTCTCCCATCAGACAGTTGGCGGGGATACGCGCATCGGTAAAAAAGGTTTCCGTGAAACCGAATTCGCCAGTGATCTTGCGAATAGGGCGTGTCTCGATGCCCGGCACCCGCATCGGCGAAAGGAAATAAGACAGTCCATCGTACTTGCGTGGCGTATCCGGGTTGGTACGCGCCAATAGAATCATGTATTTCGCGAAGTTGCCCATGGTCGTCCAGATTTTCTGGCCGTTGAGAACGTAGTCATCGCCATCGCGCACGGCGCGCGTCTGCGCACTGCCGAGATCCGAGCCATGATCGGGCTCAGAAAAGCCCTGGCACCAGACGTCTTCGGCATTGAGGATGCCCTTGAGGTATTTGGCTTTATCCTGCTCCGTTCCGATATCATTGATCAGCGGACCGGCCCAGCCCAGCCCAATCACGTTGAAACAGATTGGCACGCCGTTGCGGCGCATCTCCTGATCGGCTATACCCTGAAAAACCGCATCGACCCCACGGCCACCATATTCTTTTGGCCATGCCATACCGAGATAGCCTGCAGCCCAGATTTTGTGCTGCCACTCGCGCAGAAAATCCAATTGTCGCTCGTCACCGACTTCCATAAACGTCTGCGGTAACAAGAAGCCGGGGTCAGCTGGATTATTCTCTTTCATCCAGGCCCCAACCTCAGCCCGAAACTCCTGTAATTCTTTTTCGCTGGCGCTCATTATTGTGCTCCCCTGTCAGGCAGTTGCATCGGCTCCCCCTGCTCATCGGCTCGTTTGAAGGCAGGCCTGTCAATCAGGCGCTGCAGATAGGCCATCGTCTGCGGCTTATAGCGCTGGTCCAGTTGTATCTGCTGGCCCAGGTACAGTGCGTAACCCACAGCAATATCCGCAATAGTGAACCGGTTGTCGACCAGGTAATCGTTCGACTCCAGATGTGCATCCAATCGTCTGAGCCGAGAGATATACCACTTGGCGTAGTCGTCAGCGACTGCCTGTTTTTCCGGCGTGGGTTCCAGGTAGTAGTAACGCATAGAGATAGTCTGCGGAAAGGTCAGTGTGGCGTCCGCGTGGTGCAACCAGTTCAGGTAAGCGCCGTACTCGGGATGCGTGGGCTCTAATCCAAAATCAAAGCGCTTGTAACGGTCCACCAGATACTGGCAAATGCCCACTGACTCGGTCATGTGAGTATCACCGTCCACAAAATAGGGGACCGTACCCAGTGTGTTTACCTCTAGATAATCGCGCTGAAACAGGCGCGGCGGAAACGGCAAAATCTCCACCTCGCAGTCCAGTCCCAGCTCTTCCAGCGCCCACAGTGGCCGCAGGGAGCGCGCGCTGTTGCAATGCCATAGTTTCATACTTATACCCCGTACTGGCGCGCGGCCAAATCACGCATTATTTCCTCGGAACCGCCGCCGATGGCATTGACTCGGACCTCGCGGTAAATACGCTCCACCCGACTGCCGCGCATATAACCGATGCCACCCAGTATCTGCATCGCCTCGCGCGCACAAAACTCCATGGTCTCGCTGGCCTGCACCTTCAGCATGGCGATATCACCCGGGTTCCCGTTGCCCGCTTCAATGGATTCGAAGCATATACGAATGTAAGCCTGTGTGGCATTCAGTTTCTGTTTCATTTGCGCGATCTTGTGGCGAATCACCTGATGGTCTGCCAGACGCTTACCAAAAGTCTTGCGCGCCTGCGCCCACTCGACCGCCTCTTCCAGACACACTCTGGCCAGCGCTTCCATGCCAGCCGCCATGGCCATACGCTCGCTGTTGAAATTAGTCATGATGACCAGAAAACCCTTGTTCTCCTCGCCGATAAGATTGCTCACCGGCACTCGGACGTTATCGAAGTACAGCGTGGCGGTATCGGAGGCCCACCAGCCCTGTTTTTTATCCAGCTGCGTACGACTAAAGCCTTCTGCATCTGTCGGTATCAGCAACATGGAGACACCTTTGCCACCGTCACCGCCCGTACGCACAGCGGTGGACACCCAGTTGGCGCGCATCCCACCGGTGATAAAGGTCTTGGAACCATTCACAATATAATGGTCGCCATCGCGCACGGCGGTCGTGGTCAACTGCGCCACATCAGAACCGCCCCCGGGCTCGGTAATGCCCAACGCAATATGCTTGGTACCGGCCAGAACCGCGGGCGCCACCATCTCCTTCAGGGCCTGTGAGCCCCAGTTTATAACGGGTGGCAAGCCTATACCGTGCACCATAAGGCTGGCGGGAATACCACCGGCGCCGATGCGCGCCAGCTCTTCATTGGCGACCCACATATACCAGGAATCAATACCCTCTCTGGTTCCTCCGAACTCCTCCGGGTAGCCCAGTCCGAGCAAACCGACCGCCGCCGCCTTGGGCCACAACTCGATAGGGATGTGCCCGTTTTCATCCCAGTCCTCGGCATAGGGCATGATTTCGGCATCGATAAACTTGCGTAATTGAGTGCGCCATTCATGGTGCTCTGCCCGCAGGTTGGGGTTCGGAAGACGGGCGCTGTCGAAGTCCAGGGACATAATATGATCTCGCGACGGTGGATGGTTTTAGGGCATTCATATTAATGGAGTGCGCGACCAAGTGCATGTGCTCCCGTGCCATCGGGTTGGGCAATGGTGACAGCCCGCATTGGTACCGCCAATCAGGCACCCTGTTTTCCCAACAAAGCACATGGGTTACTCTCTCCGCTCTCGCTTTACCAACCCGATGGCCTGTCACGTGAAACGCACTACATCCGACCCGATAGCCAGTCCCATCCCCCCTGCGGCAGCTGGCGTTTCGAGCGGGGTTCCTGCTGGCAGGCGCCTTCACGGTACTGGCCATGGTGCACTGCGGCGCCGCGTGGATGCTCACTGTGCTGGTGGTGATCATCGGTGGCCGGGTGATCCCACTATTTGCCGGCAATCGTCCGGGGATAAAGATCACACCGCTACCGGTCTGGTTTGATAGCCTCGCCATCGGCAGTACTGCCCTGATCGGACTACTGGTGATGGTGTTCTGGCCACTACGCCATCCAATCAAGCGCTGGCGCTATTGCGGGTCTCGCTGGGGCATACTGGGCGACCAATGGAACCCCCCCGGTATCTGTCCATCGCCTTTGGGCTGGTGTTCATCGCCGCGGTCCTTCGCGCCACCCTGCCGCTACTGGATGTCACTTTCACACTTTGGGCCTGGCGCCTCTCGGCGCTGCTGTTGATAGTGGCGTTCTCACTCTTTCTGATGCGCTATGTGCCTGTGCTCATGCAATCAAGAGTAGACGGCAAGCCGGGGTAGAGCAACAGCCAGGACAGTGTCGCTGCACTCCTTGCGCACTTACGTCAGAAAATTCATCGGGGTTTGTGAGTAGCCCAATCCGACTTGCTGTCCTTTTAAGAAGTATTTTCAGTACTTCATCCGCCAGGCCTCGAAACCACCGTCGACGCTATACACATCGCTAAAGCCAAGTTCCGAGAAATAATTTGCCGCGCCCTGGCTGGAATTACCGTGGTAGCAATACAGGATCAGGGGTTGGTCTTTAATGGCGATAGCCAAAAAATCGTCCATAGTTTCATGCTGCAGATGAATGGCATTTTCAATGCGGCTGGCGCGGTAGGCATCTACATCCCGCACATCGCCTACGGTGGAGTCCCCCGCGTCCATTAAGGCTTTGGCTTCGTCAATTGAAATACGTTTGTAGGGCATGTTTTCTCCAGAGCTTATAGCGTGATACAGCGAAGCAGCAGTTTACCTCAAGGATTATCACAGCGGTCGACTTCTAACGTAGCAAAGCGCATATCCATCAATACGTTAAATGTTCCGCTGGCACTGTATTGACAACACTCATTGGTCGATACCACGAAGCCACAACATGACTTTCCCACTACTGCAGAAAAAAAAAGCAATAAAAATGGCTTCGGCCTGCGCCCTTTTGCTGAGCACCGGCGCCTCGGTCAGCGTGCGCAATGCCCGGAGCACCTCGGATTACACCAACACGGTCGACGAGGAAGATATTACCTGTTCTGTTTCTGCCAACGCCCTGACGGGATCGTCGCCCAATGGTGATGGCAGCTTCAGCGTTACCCGCATACTCCAGCTGCCACGACGGCACTGAGGTAGTGTCACATATGACCTTGCAAGGCGGCAACTTCAGCACCACCCAAGCGGCGATTGACGCAGGCACCGTGGCGGAGACCTATAATGTGTGCCACGGCGCAGGCAAGGTTAGCGATGTCACCAGAGTGCACGATGTCCCCTCACCAAACGGCCTGTAGATCGCACGGCATGAGATTTCGAGTTACGACTTGGCAACTTGCAGGCAAACGTATATCGTCCCACCCATGACATATATCGGCACTGACAATTACGACCACGAGCAGCCTCCCCGCGTGGGCATCCTGCTCACCAATCTGGGCACACCCGATGCACCGGAGCGCAAAGCGCTGCGCGCCTATCTGAAGGAATTCCTGTGGGATCCACGGGTAGTGGAGATTCCGCGCCTGCTGTGGTGGTTCATTCTTCACGGGGTCATCCTGAACATTCGTCCGGGGCGATCCGCCGCCACCTATCGCAGTGTCTGGACAGAGCGAGGCTCTCCCTTATTGTTCCATACGCAGGACCAGGCTACTGCGTTGCGTGACGTGTTGAGCCGCGAGCATGGCGACCAGGTCATTGTGGAGTTTGCGATGCGCTATGGCACGCCGTCGATTCCCGATGTGTTGCAGGGCATGTTGCAGCGCGGCGTGCGCAAATTGTTAGTACTGCCGCTGTATCCGCAGTATAGCGGCGCCACTACGGGCTCAACCTTCGATGCGCTCGCCGCCGATTTCACGCGCCGGCGGTGGCTGCCAGAATTGCGCATGATAAATCACTATCACGATCACCCGGCGTATATCAGCGCACTAGCCGACAGTGTAAAGGCCTATCGCGCGGAGCATGGCGGCGCCGAGTTACTACTATTTTCCTATCACGGCGTGCCACAACGGTACCTGGAAGAGGGAGACCCCTATCACTGTGAATGCCTGAAAACGTCGCGTCTGGTCGCAACGGAACTGGGATTAAACGAGGAAGAATACAAGACCACCTTCCAATCCCGATTTGGTCGAGAAGAGTGGCTGAAGCCCTACACCGATGCGGTCCTGAAGGAACTCCCGGGGCAAGGCGTCAAGGCCGTGCAGGTTATCTCTCCAGGCTTCGCAGCCGACTGCCTGGAAACCCTCGAGGAACTTGCAGTGGAAAACCGGGACTATTTCCTGAGTGCAGGCGGAGAGCATTACCAGTACATACCCTGCCTGAACAGCTCGCCCGGGCATATCACTGCGTTAGCGCAACTCGTTAACGAGCACCTGGCCGGTTGGCTGGACCGGGTTTAGATGGAATTGAACGTACTTCAGCGACATCCGGCGCTTGCGCCGCTATGACCGGCCGAACGCGTTACTTGGGCGGCAATAGCACCCCAATGATCAATCGTAATTCCTGATCGGTCAGCGCCTGATAGGCCTCGTGCCGCTTGTTCTCCGGCGACGTGGCCCCGACGATGATTTCATCGACCGTCATGCCAGCCCAGTCCTCAATCGGCTCATGCCACTCCACACACTGTGCAGGATCTGTATCGGCGGCGAGCACCGGTAGGGCGACACTGTACAGGCTCCAAAGGCACAGGCCCGCTACAAGTTTCTTATTCATGCATACCCCAGGTAATTAAACCAACGTTTGCAAGTTGCACTGCCGGCTTCGCTAATGCGGGGCGCGACGGTCTATAGCATAAACGCGCTTTGCGCTATAGCCAACGCCGTACCCGCTCGCAATAGGACGGATAGTCTTCTGGGAATATGTGTCGCAACATGGCCTCTTCGGGCCGGATAAATCGCAACTCGACAATAACGACAAATATGGGCGGAATGAGCACGGCCACAGTAGCGCCCACTGTAAGGGCGCATCCCAGTAGCACGGCCATCATGCCAAGGTACATGGGATTACGCGTGAAGCGGTAAAGCCCATCAGTCACCAGGGCGGACACATTGCGAAAAGGGATAACACCCGTTCCAGCGCGGGTGAGCAAGCCATTTGCGATCACCAACAGGCCAAGGCCCGCCATAATCAGCAAGCCGCCCAACACCTGCCACGTCAAACTGGTAAATCGCGGCCCAGGAAAGTACTCATTGCTGGCAAAGATAGCCACCAAACCAAACAGCAGCCAGATTGGCGGATAAATTATGCGTTTAACCATATCAACTAACCACTCATCAGTGCGGCGCCAGATGCACGCCGACGGGCTCAACAGCGCCTATGGCATAAGCTATCGTAATGCCCAGAAGAAAAGCCAGCGTCAATTTGCCCCGGTCGTGACTGTGGAAGTGCACCTCGGGCAGCAGATCGCTCAGCGCTATACAAATGAAGGCCCCCGCAGAAAACGCCAGCGCTACCGCCACCAGGTGGTCACGGCTACCCGTCACTACGTCGACACCGAAAAAGAACAGTATCGCCCCCAACGGACACATCAAGGCAAACACCAGGTTGGTCGTCGCTCGCGCGCCCTTGCTCCAGCCACCCGCCTGCATGACCGTGACGATGGACATCGCATCCAGCGGTTTGTGCAGGAAAATAGCCAGGAATACTCCAATCCCGATCACCCCGCTGGTATGGCTACCCGCATGCATCACTGCGCCAAGGGCGACACCATCAATGAGGGTATGTACCGCCAGCCCCAGAGCCAGGCCTAGCCAACTCAACCCGTGGACCGGACGCACATCGACTGGACTGCCATGACTGTAGGTGTGTTCGTGGTGCTCGTGAGCGTGTTGCTCGCCCTCCTGCCCACTGAAATCGTGTTGATGGAAATGAAACACACGCAACAGCAGCAACATGACGATCAACCCTATCATCAGCCACCAGACGGTGGTGTCCACTCCACCGGAACCACTCGCCAACACCACGCTGTGTGGCAGCAGGTGGTAAAACGCCACCCCGAGCATCAGTCCTGAAACAAGGCTCATCACCACCTGGGTGCGAGTGTGGGTCATCTTGATCAGGCTCGGCAGCAGGCCACCCATCAGCGAGAATCCCGCAATGGCCAGACAGTAGACAATCAGTAGTAATGTAGGCGACACCGGCATGCGCTCAGTAAGGGTTGGGTTTCGACGCGGGGCATTATTCCACATTCAACCTCACTTGTAATTGTAACGACTGAAGTGACTGCAGGTTACTCAGGCTAAGTGTCCTACCCAAAGTGACTTTTTTGGTCAGTCATTACCGTCGCAAAAGACATTGACACCCAAACTAGTGGCCATTAGTTTAGCCACATCATGCGAGGAGGACACCATGTCAATCTACGAACCAATCGAATCCAATGACTCTCACCGTCACTTGCAACTGCGCAGCCCTGTCACGCTGGAGCCCATCGGCGAGCTAATTTGCGCCAGTACCGAGGACGTGGCCGTGGCCATCGCCAAAGCGAGGGCCGCACAGCCTGGCTGGGCCGCAACGCCGATGAAAGCAAGGGCCGCCATCGTCGAGCGCGCCCTGAAGATCGTCCTGGAGCGTCAGGATGAGATCATTGACACCGTGGTTAAGGAAACGGGCAAAGCGCCCACGGACGCCATGAGCATGGAGGTGTTTTCCGTGGCGGATCAACTCTGCTACTACGCCAAAAATGCAGAGAAATTTCTCAAGCCACGCAAACGCAAGGTCCATGGCATTCTCGGGCTGATGAAGCAATTGCGTATCCTCTACAAGCCACTGGGCGTGGTTGGCCTGATTACGCCCTGGAACGGACCCTTCGTGCTGCTGATGAATCAGGCAACGCAGGCCATGCTGGCCGGTAACACGATCGTGGCCAAGGGTTCTGAAGTGACCCCCTACTCCGCCAAACTGGCGGAAGATATATTCCGCCAGGCCGGGCTACCCGAGGGCGTGCTACAAGTGCTACTCGGCGACGGCGAAACGGGCGCAGCCATCGTGCGTGGTGGCGTAGACAAAATTTCCTTCACCGGTTCGGTCGCTACCGGCCGCAATGTTGCCGAGGCGTGCGCCAGTCAATTAATCCCGTGCACGCTGGAGCTGGGCGGCAACGACGCAATGATAGTGTGCGCCGATGCCGATCTGGACCGGGCAGCCGACGGCGCCTGGATTGGCTCGTGTATGAACACTGGGCATTACTGCTGCGGTACCGAACGCATCTATGTGATTAAAGAGGTCTATGACGAATTCCTGCAACTGGTGCTGAAGAAGGGCAAGAGCTTACGCCAGGGCCCACAGCACGGGTGGGATGAAGACATTGGCGCGGTATTCTGGGACCGCCAAATGAGTATTATCGAAGCTCACGTGGAGGATGCCCGAGCCAAGGGCGCCAGTATTCTGATGGGCGGGCGGCGCAATCCAAATCTGCCGGGGCTGTACTACGAGCCCACGGTAATCACCGAGGTGAGCAACACGATGGATATCATGATACTGGAAACCTTTGGTCCGGTGCTGTGCATCCAGAAAGTGGACAGCGAAGCCGAAGCATTGGCGCTAGCCAACGACTCCGAGTTCGGGCTTAACGGCAATGTCTGGACCAAGGACAAGGAGAAGGGCTACCGCCTCGCTTCAGCGATCGATACGGGAGCCTGCAGTGTCAACGATATGGCGGTGAGCTACGGCATTCCCGCGGCACCTTTTGGCGGTCGCAAGAATTCCGGTGTAGGCCAGGTGAATGGCAAAAAAGGATTGCGCGGCTACTGCCATGAAATGCCTATCGTGATCGACCGCTTCGGTGGGAAACTGCAGAGCGGTTATCCCTACAGTGCCAAGAGCGCCGAAGGCATGAAAAAGCTGATGAATTTTCTGTGGGTGAAGACGCCCCTGGGGCGCTGGCTGAGCTAAGGCTCGGCCAGCTACCAGCTACAGGGTGGGCTTTCCCAAGCGCCGCCATACTCGCGAGTCGCTGCGCTCAGGCGGAATGACCATTCCCTATTCTTCTGGACAATGATCCGCCCCGACGTGCTGTGTTATGCCGCACTTAATTGCTTGTAGTACGACAACGTTTGCCCGCAGGCCTGCGCGGCCTCTTTGCCTTTAATAACGAAATGTTTCTCGAAGAACTCAGCCTGGCCCTCGCTGACAAAATCCTTCGGTGTTAGCACTCCTGTAAAAATTGGCACACCCGTTTCCAGCTGCGTGCGCATAAGGCCGTCTATCACCGCCGCTGCAACAAACTCATGCCTGTAAATATCACCATCGACCACAAGGCCGGCGGCCACAATAGCCGCATAGTCGCCCGTTGTAGCGAGTTGTTTCGCTAATAGCGGAATCTCAAACGCACCGGGCACCTCAAATACGGCTACGGCTCGACCATCAATTGCCTGGAATTCCGTTAGAAAGGACTCTTTGAATTGATCAACGATATGGCAATGCCAACGCGCCAGGATAAGCGCAATTTGGGGCTTGTGAACAACACTGTGAGTATCAAGAGAAAATGGTTTCATCTGCTGTTTTTCCTTAGAAAAGAAAGTTAAACAACAGGGCAAATAAGGACGCCTACCACTCCATAGTGGGATGGAAAATCAACAGACCTTATTCTCATAACCAGACTGTTACTGTCGGCTCCGGAATCACACCGGATCTGCTTGTCCTCCTGTCGAAACAGGAGCGCCCGCGGGCTACGTGTTCTAACGATTACCGCCGGTGGGGACTTTCACCCCGCCCTGAGAATTGCCGCATTGTGACGGCGGATGAAGATTAGGGCATTGAGACGTTGCTGTCTATCGAACTGAGAAAATCCGGAACAGTGTGAATAAAGAACATCGAGCATATTTTGAAATAACCGCTGTGTTGTGAAATCAGGAAAACTCCCTTCACATCACGCATTCCAGCACCGTGTGTATCCTGACTAGACGTCACTAGCAATTGCGCGATGACTATTAACGTGTCTTTTACAGTAGCAGAGCAAATACGAAAAGCCAGAGTAGCGCAAAATATGGTAATTCATAAACAGCTCTGCCCCCGGTGCTTGCGCCAATTATTGGATGAGTTTCGACAGTCGACCCGTGCCATTAGAGTAGCACCAGGTTATCCCTGTGGATCAGCTCTTCCTCCAGCTGGTACCCGAGAATGGACTCAATATCCCGTGACGGTGAGCCCATAATGCGCCGCGTTTCGTCGGCACTGTAGTTGACCAGCCCTCGCGCTATTTCGCGCCCCTGAGGGTCGCTACAGGACACCATATCACCACGCGAGAAATTTCCGCGGATATCGCGCACGCCGACAGCCAGCAAACTGCGACCAGACTCACGTAGCACACGCACCGCGCCTTCATCCAGCTCTACGCTACCCGCCGTTTGTACCATCCCCGCCAACCACTGTTTGCGGGCGTTCTCGGGTTTCTTGCCCGTGCGCAACCAGGTACCGATCTTGGCACCAGCGACAATACTAGCCAAAACATTTTCTGTGCGGCCCGACGCAATGACAGTCTCCGTACCAGAGCGGGCAGCCAAACGCGCAGCGCGCAGCTTCGTCACCATTCCACCGCGACCGAGGGCGCCGCCCTCCCCGGCCATGTCATCCAGTTTTGGATCCTGCACATCGCAGGTTCCCACCAGCTTGGCATCGGGGTTGCACCGGGGATCCTCATGGTAAAGCCCCTGCTGGTCGGTCAGCAGCACTAGCACCTCGGCATCGATCAGGTTCGCTACCAGGGCCGCAAGCGTGTCGTTATCCCCGAATCGAATTTCCTCGGTCACCACCGTATCGTTTTCATTGACGATGGGAACCACTCCCAATTTCAGCAGGGTTTTCAGCGTCCCGCGGGCGTTGAGGTAGCGGTCGCGGGCGAGTACATCGTCGTGTACCAGCAATACCTGGGCCGTGGCAATATCGTGACGCTTGAAGCTGGCCTCATAGCATTGCACCAATATCGATTGCCCCACTGCAGCGGCCGCCTGCAGCTCGTTTAACAGGTGCGGGCGCGCGGTCCAACCCAGACGCACAATGCCCGCTGCAACGGCACCACTGGAGACCAGCACCACTTCACAGCCCGCCCCACGCAGCTGTGCCAACTGATCCACCAGGGAGGAAATTACGCCCTCATCGAGGCCGCGGCCGTCATTAGTGAGCAGCGCGCTGCCCACTTTCACTACCCAGCGTCGGGACTTGGCAATTTCACTTCGTTCAGTCATTGTGCTTCCTACTCTCGATACTCGACCTCAACATCGAAGTCATCGTCATCATCGTCGTCATCAAGATCTTCATCTCCATCGTCATCTGACCGGGCCCGCAGCACTGCGCGCAATTGCTCGACACGCTGTCTGGCTTCCTCTTGCATACGACTCTGCAGCTCGTGCTCTGTCGCCAGCAGCTCGGGATCTGCCGCCTCCCGGGCGCGACACTCATCCAGATGAGTCATCAAATCACCACACATGGCCGCCGTGCCCTCTGCTCTGATCGCCGAAATAGTGTACACAGGACCCTTCCAGTCCAGCGCATCCAGCACTGCACTGCGACGTTGCTCTATCATTTCCGCATCCAGCAAATCGCTCTTGTTCAACACCAGCCAGCGCTCTCGCTGCGCCAGCGTTGGGCTGAAGCGCTCCAGTTCACGCACAATACTCAGTGCAGCGTAGGCGGGTTCAACGCCATCGTAAGGCGCCATATCTACCAGGTGCAGTAGGATACGATTGCGTGTCAGATGTTTGAGAAAACGAATACCCAGCCCGGCGCCATCCGAGGCACCCTCAATCAGCCCGGGAATATCCGCCATCACGAAACTGCGATGCGCCTCCACACTCACCACCCCAAGATTGGGTACGAGAGTGGTAAAGGGATAATCAGCCACCTTGGGATTGGCAGAAGACACCGCGCGTATCAGCGTCGACTTGCCGGCATTGGGCAGACCCAATAGCCCCACATCCGCCAACACTTTGAGCTCAAATTTCAGGCTACGAACTTCTCCCTCGCTACCGGGTGAGGTCTGGCGTGGCGCGCGGTTAGTGCTGGATTTATAGCGCGTATTGCCGAGGCCGTGAAATCCGCCCTGGGCCACTATTTGCTGCTGCCCTGAAACTGACAGGTCGCCCAACACCTCACCGAGATCCTCATCGATGATGGTCGTGCCCACGGGCACCCGCAAGATCAGATCATCCGCACTCCTGCCTGTGCAGTTGCGGCTGCGTCCTTTCTCACCACTCTCGGCGCGATGATTACGCGAGAAGCGATAATCCACGAGCGTGCCAACGGCTTCATCGGCCACTACGATGACGCTACCGCCATCGCCACCATCACCCCCGTCGGGACCACCTCGTTCTATGTACTTCTCACGCCGGAAGCTCAGGCAGCCGTTGCCGCCGCTTCCTGCGTATACGTTAATACTTACTTCATCTACGAATTTCATTTTTACACCTGACTTGGGCGAGTTCTCGCTTCGTCATTAGTTTGTCACAGTGACTCGAAGAGAGATCTTCTTCAGCCACCACTCAACTTCGTTAAAGTACCGCAGAACCGAGTCTGAATCATTAACAAGCGCTCAAACGAATGCGCTGAGATATGCGGATTCAATGTGATGTCCGAGGGAGAGTGAGCGTGAGAGGGCAGGGTTATCCTGAGCATAAAAAAAAGCCCCGTCAATTGACGAGGCCTTGGATCTTCTGGCTGATGCCGCCGACTCAGGCGCTCACCACCTGCACAAACTTGCGATTTTTTGGCCCGCGGACAATAAATTCGACCTTGCCGTCAGCCTTGGCAAACAGGGTATGATCCTTACCAATCCCGACATTTTCACCCGGGTGAAAGCGTGTGCCACGCTGACGTACGATAATGTTTCCTGCAATAACCACTTCTCCACCGAAGCACTTGACGCCCAATCGCTTGGCTGTTGAATCGCGTCCGTTCCGGGTACTACCACCCGCTTTCTTGTGTGCCATTGTTCAAGCCCTCCCTTAAGCCTTAATACCGGTTATCTTCACTTCGGTAAACCACTGACGATGGCCAGTCTCTCTACGATAGTGCTTACGGCGGTTGAATTTAATGATTTTGATCTTCTTGTGACGGCCCTGTGCAATGACTTCAGCAGTGACTACACCGCCTTCTATCAAGGGCGTGCCGATCTTCAATGTATCGCCACCCACCATCAGGACTTTGTCGAATTCGATAGTCTCGCCTGGAGCTATTTCGATTTTTTCCAGCTTGAGGGTTTCACCCTCGACGACACGGTGTTGCTTACCACCGCTTTCAATTACTGCGTACATAGTGTGCTCCGTTCAATTAGCCTGCTCGCAATCGTAAAAAACCCTTGTAAATCAAGGGGGCAGAGTCAGGCACAAACAGTTGATTTTACCCGCGGCCACCACAATTGCCCGCAGCATGGCCCAGAAGCGCGAGATTTTACGCAAAACGGCATAGCGGGGCAAGGCCTAATTTATTATTAAAACAATGGCTTGCAACTACTCGCCACAAATATCTTCGGAGCGGCACAACTTGACACGCCGGTAGTCGCACCCTAGCATGCTCGGGCATTTTTCATTCCTCTACCTCCTATGCAACAGATACGCGCCACCGTCGCTCAAGAATTTGAACTGGTCAACCAGCTGATCATCGACCAACTCCACTCGAACGTCGACATGGTGGAGAACGTCGGGCACTACATTATTGACGCAGGCGGCAAACGCTTACGTCCTCTGCTGGTACTGCTCAGCGCAGCGGCCTTGGGGCGCTGTGATACGCCACATATCACTTTTGCTGCGATTATCGAGTTTATCCACACCGCCACACTGCTGCACGACGATGTGGTCGACATCTCCACACTGCGCCGCGGACGCCCCACTGCTAATGCGGAGTTTGGCAATGCGCCCTCGGTACTGGTGGGCGACTTTTTATACACGCGCGCTTTTCAGCTGATGGTTCGTTTGGGCGACATGGATATCCTTGCCCATATGGCAGAGACCACCAATACCATCGCCGAGGGCGAGGTCCTGCAACTGACACGCGCCGGCGACCCCAGCACGAGCGAAGCGCAATACCTTGATGTCATCACGCGCAAAACCGCCATACTGTTCGCGGCGGCCTGCTATGGCGCGGCCTCCCTGTCCGGCCAGGATGAACAGACCCGCAATGCGCTGCGCGAATTTGGCCTCAATCTGGGTATCGCCTATCAAATGATCGATGACGCCCTGGACTACGACGGCGATCCGGCAACGATGGGCAAGAATGTCGGAGATGATCTCATGGAAGGGAAGGCCACACTGCCGCTGATACATACGCTGCGCGAGGGGAACAGCGCTGAACAAGCCATCGTGCGACAGGCGATCGTCTCCAAAAGCATAGATCAGATCGAACAGATCACTGCTGCGGTTAAACGCTGTGGCGGCCTCGAGCTCACCCGTTCGCGCGCCCGCCACTTCCGCGATCTGGCACTGGAGAATTTAACGCATCTGCCAGCCAGCGATGCCCGCACCGCACTGGAACGCTTAACCGAGCTGGCCATCAATCGCGAGCACTGAGTACGTTTGCGCGGTTTTTACTGCCACATACGACACCTTGAGTTTGCGCTGTCATATTGCACTTCCTATACTGGACGCTCGAACACTTCCAGGCGAAACCCAACAATGACTGACCGCACACTCCTTCCCGGCCTGCCAGCGTACACCGAACTGGCTGCTCACGCAGCGCTGCTCAAATCTGCGTCATTGGAAGGCCTATTCAGTGCCGATGACAACCGCGCAGAGAGATTTATCGCATCGGCTGCGGGACTCCATTTAGATTACTCGAAACAGTTGCTAAATCCAGCCGCGCTAGCCTCCCTACTCCAGCTGGCGGAACAGGCCGAAGTGCAGCAAGGTATCGAGGAGCTGTTCACGGGCGCCCATGTCAACAATACCGAGGACAGGCCCGCCCTGCACACGCTATTGCGAGCATCCAGCGGTGGCACCCAAAAAGACAGGTTTGGGGAGGTCATGGCCGCCCGGGATCGTATGCAACTGCTCGCGCAGCGGTTACACAACGGTCAGCATACCGGGTATACCGGCGCGACAATTACCAACGTCGTCAACATTGGTATCGGCGGATCTGATCTTGGTCCCCGACTGGTGACGCAGGCATTGAGACCCTTTCATGGGCAGGTGCAGTGCCATTATGTGTCCAACGTGGATCCGGCAGATTTGCTGGATACCCTCGCAAATCTGGACGCCGCCTCTACCGCCTTCATAATCTGTTCCAAATCCTTCCGCACCGAAGAAACTTTGGCCAACGGCCTGGCAGCGCGGGGCTGGATGCTGAATGCAGGGGCGCAAACGGCTGACCTGGACAAGCACTTCCTGGCCGTGACCACCAATTTGCAGGCAGCGCAGGCCTTTGGTATCCCGGAGGCAAACTGCCTTCCTATGTGGGACTGGGTCGGTGGGCGCTACTCAGTGTGGTCAGCGGTTGGACTCAGTTGCGCGATTGCTGTGGGTTGGGAGCGCTTCGCTGAGTTCCTCGCTGGCGCGGAAGCCATGGATCAACATTTTCGCCACAGCGACGCCCACAACAACATGCCTCTGATCATGAGTCTGCTGGAAATCTGGTACTGTGTTTTCTTCCACACGAGTAATCATGTCGTGCTGCCCTATGATCACAGCTTGCAGCGCTTCCCCGATTTTTTGCAACAATTGACCATGGAAAGCAACGGCAAACGCGTCAGCACCAGCGGCCAGCGACTGGGCTACTCCACCGCCCCCGTGCTCTGGGGTTCAGCGGGTACGATGGGGCAACATTCATTCCACCAGTTATTGCACCAGGGAACATTGCTGTGCCCGGCAGATTTTATTCTGCCCTTAAACACGCATACAGGTGCCGCACAACAGCATCGTATTCTGGTGGCCAACTGCCTGGCACAGAGTCGCACGCTGATGGTTGGCCGCTCACGGGAGGACGCCAAAGCCGCTTTGCTGCAGCGCGGGCTTGACGAGGATAAAGCGGCACTACTGGCTCCACATCTGGTGATGCCGGGCAACCGGCCCAACAGTGTTATCACCATGAATTCACTAACCCCAAACACACTGGGGGCGCTGCTGGCACTGTATGAACACCGCACGTATTGCAGTGGCCTACTGTGGCGAATTAACCCCTTCGATCAATGGGGCGTGGAACTGGGCAAAGAGATCAGCACCAATATCCTGGGACGACTGACCAGCGCCGACAGCAGCGACACCATGGATGCGGCGACCGAGCGACTGATTAAGCGCTGGCGAGATGCTCAGGGCTAAATCCCGCTGATCCCTCTTTGGAATCAGGCGTCGATCAGGGCCAGTAATTCTGTCGTTTTGTTTTCCATCAGAGCACGGTCACCGCGACTTTCAACATTTAGTCGCACAACCGGCTCCGTGTTGGACATGCGTAAATTGAAACGCCATTCGCCCATGGACATACTCAGGCCATCGACATGCTCTATAGATTCGGCGTGCCCGGTGTAAGTGTCCTCTATTTTGGACAGGACTTCCGCCGGGTTCTCTATGGTGCGATTGATTTCGCCACTGCAGGGAAAGGCCGCTACGCGCTCAGCCACCAGTCTGGACAGCGGCTGACCACCGTGACTAATCAGGCTAGTCACCAGTAGCCAGGGAATCATACCACTATCGCAATAGGCAAAATCGCGAAAATAGTGATGTGCGCTCATCTCACCGCCATACACCGCGTTTTCCAGCCGCATACGCTCCTTGATGAACGCGTGCCCAGTTTTACTCTGTACCGCCTCACCACCTTGCGAAGTGACAATATCAATCGTATTCCAGATCAGGCGCGGGTCGTGCACGACTCGGGCGGGGCCCTGTTGCTTCAGAAAGGCCTCAGCCAGCAGCCCCACAACGTAGTAGCCTTCGATAAACTCACCGTGTTCATCAAAGAAAAAGCAACGGTCAAAATCGCCATCCCAACCCAGGCCAAGATCTGCTCCATGCTTTTTCACGGCCTCTATCGCCGCAGTTCGATTCTCCGGCAGCAGCGGATTTGGAACGCCATTAGGAAAGTTTCCGTCAGCTTCATGGTGGAGCTTTATAAACTCAAAAGGTAGGTGTGGCTCCAACAAATCCACCACACGACCGGCACCCCCATTACCTGCATCGACCACGATTTTGAGCGGCTTCAAGCTGGGTATGTCGACATAGGACAGCAGGTGTTGCACATAGGCCTCGGAAGTATCCAGAGCATGCAGTGTTCCCGGCTGCTGCGCAGGGGTAAACTCATCGCGCTCTGCCAGTTCTTTGATGTCGAACAGACCCGTATCCCCAGAGATTGGGCGCGAATCCTCACGCACAAACTTCATGCCGTTATAATCTTTGGGATTGTGGCTTGCAGTGACCGCAATACCGCCGTCCATCCCCGCATGCGAGGTAGCAAAATAAATTTCCTCGGTACCACACAGGCCGATATCGTAAACATCGACCCCCTGCTCCAGTAGACCCTGAGTCACCGCTGCCTTGATGGACTCACTGCTAAGCCGTATATCGTGCCCCACCACAACCTGTCGCGGCTTGACGACATCGGCAAAGGCGCGGCCAATGCGTCTGGCGATTTCCTCATTGAGTTGGTCGGGCACGCGGCCACGAACATCGTAGGCTTTGAAGCAGGTAATTTCTTGCACTTGGGTCACTCTCAATTTTTTAGATAATAGTTTTCGTACACAAAATTAGTCGCTTTTACAAAGCCAGGAACACTCCCGCAGTCAAATCGGCGCCCCTTGAATTTGTACGCGATCACACATCCCTTTTGCGCCTGGGTCTGCAGTGCATCAGTGAGCTGTATTTCACCGTTGGCACCAGGCCCTGTTTCACGGAGGATATCGAAGATATCCGGGGTCAGGATATATCGGCCAATAATCGCCAGGTTTGACGGCGCATCCTCGGGCTGAGGCTTTTCCACCATTTTCTCAACGCTATAGATTCCGTCTTTCAGGCTCTTTCCGTCTATGACGCCGTATTTGTGAGTCTGATCTGCTGGCACCTCCTGAATAGCGACAATCGAACAGCGAAACTGCTTGTACAACTCTACCATCTGGGCGAGAACGCCCGGGCCTTCGTTAACGCACAAATCGTCCGACAGCAATACACCAAAGGGTTCGTTTCCAATCAGCGCCTCGCCGGTAAGGATCGCATGACCCAAGCCTTTCATCTCCCGCTGACGCACGGTGGTGAAAACCCCCTTGTCCAGCACACTTCGAATACTGGCAAGCGCCATCTCCTTACCCGTACCTGAAATCTGGTGTTCCAACTCGTAGCTGATATCGAAATGGTCAGCGATCGCGCGCTTGCCGCGACCGGTAACCATGGCGCAGGTCGTCATACCCGCGGCGATAGCTTCTTCTACTCCGTACTGCACCAGTGGCTTGTTGACTACGGGCAACATTTCCTTGGGCATACTTTTGGTGGCGGGCAGAAATCGGGTGCCGTAGCCAGCTACGGGAAACAGGCATTTTTTAATCAAAACAATAATTCTCCAAATCCGATCGGTTTGCTATCACTGGCTGCGCCCGTACACATCCTCAAAACGCACTATATCGTCCTCACCCAGATAAGCGCCGGACTGCACTTCAATGATTTCTAGCGGGATATGGCCAGGGTTTGCCAAACGGTGTTTGCAGCCTAACGGGATGTAGGTGGATTGATCCTCCGCCAGCATAAAGACTTTATCTTCACAGGTCACCTCAGCGGTGCCTTTGACGACGATCCAATGTTCAGCGCGGTGGTGATGCATCTGCAGCGATAACCTCTGCCCCGGCCCGACGACGATACGTTTTACCTGAAACCGATCAGAGGACACCAGTGATTCGTAGGACCCCCACGGCCGATCGACGCGTCGGTGCAGTGACGCCTCTGTACGCTTTTGTGATTTAAGCAGTGTCACTATACGTTTCACATCCTGAACTTTGTCGCGGTCGGCGACAAGGATTGCATCGGCAGTTTCCACCACTACCAGATTCTCCACACCGGTTGCCGCTATCAGACGCGAATCACTGCGAAAATAACTGTCGCGGCAATTATCGGTAATCACATCGCCACGACACACATTTCCCTCTGTATCGCGCTCCCCCACCTCCCACAAAGCAGACCATGCACCCACATCACTCCAGCCACAATCCAGAGAAACCACACCACCCGCAGAAGTTTTTTCCATCACCGCGTAATCGATGCTATCGCTTGGACAGCGCATGAACGCTTCGGCATCGGGGCGAACAAACGACGTGTCCACAGTGACGGCCTGCATAGCCGCCTGGCAGCAGGCAAGAATATCAGGCGCCAATTCGCTCAATTCGTCCAAAAAACTCTTTGCTCGCAACAGAAACATACCGCTGTTCCAAAGATAACCACCGCTGTCCAGGTATTCTTGTGCGGTAGGCGCGTCCGGCTTTTCAACAAAACGTTCAAGTTCGAAGAGGTCATCTGCCAGCGCTGCACCGCATTTGATATAGCCGTAACCCGTTTCAGGGACAGTAGGAACCACGCCAAACGTCATCAACCGTCCCTGACTGGCTAGCGGCAGGGCTTTCCCCACCGCCGCAACAAATGCATCAACATCCTTGATAAGGTGGTCTGCGGGAAGTACCAGTAAAATCGCCTCAGGGTCGGTACAGATTGCATGCAGAGCCGCCAACGCAACCGCCGGCGCGGTATTGCGGCCTTGCGGTTCCAGAATTAGCGCCCCCGATTGCACATCCAACTGTCGCAATTGTTCCGCCACCATGAAGCGGTGGTCCTCATTACAGACTACCAGTGGCGCAGCTGCCTCAAGGCCAGCGGTGCGTCGCAAGGTTTCCTGTAGCATGGTGATTTCGCCGACCAGGGGAAGGAACTGCTTGGGGTGTGTCTCTCGGGAGACTGGCCACAATCTACTGCCGACCCCTCCTGAAAGAAGAATTGGAGTTAACATCTGTATCCCCTGTAGCGTGCCAAATGAGTTCGAATTGTTAGGGTTCTGCACCGCCGGAAAACGAGGGAACAGCTGCTCCAATGGTATCTGAATGCAGTATTTTTGGCCAGTTAAAGCAAATTCCGGTAGGCTCCAAAACGTGAGGCGGCGCACTCTTCGGCATAAAAGTGCAGCGTTACAGACCCGGTTGGACAATCATCGGCAGGGCGCAGCGATAAAACAAGAAGGGATATTTGTACGCAAAACGAATGACCGCACGATGACAATGAAACGCTCGCTACCCGAGATCCACCACTGCAGGCCCGACTTGGAAATTCGCTCAAACCACTGGACTTGTGAATCACAGCTATTAAAATGGAGCCATTCGTCGTATCCCCTTACAGTCTCAGGCGTGAACTAATTTGGCCCGAGACAAGCAACCCGGCGCTCACAGCGCCCGAGTCAAACCCACACTGGAAAATCTATGATCGGCAAAAGCTCATACTCCAAGGACGAACTGATCGCATGCGGTAATGGAGAACTTTTTGGTCCTGGAAATGCACAGCTACCCACTGACAATATGCTGATGATCGATCGCGTTGCCCATATCAGTTCCGAGGGGGGTGGCTACGGCAAGGGTGAGATCATTGCGGAACTGGATATTCACCCGGACCTATGGTTTTTTGAATGTCACTTTCCCGGCGACCCGGTTATGCCGGGCTGCCTGGGACTGGATGCCATGTGGCAACTCATGGGGTTTTTCCTGGGGTGGCGTGGCAATCCTGGTCGCGGTCGCGCACTGGGTTGTGGTGAAGTAAAGTTCAGCGGCCAGATACTGCCAAGCGTGAAAAAAATAGTCTATACGATCAAAGTTAAGCGCGTGATTGAACGCAAACTGATTATGGGAATTGCCGATGGTAGCCTTTCGGTCGACGGTACTGAGATTTACGTCGCTAAAGACTTGAGAGTCGGCCTCTTCAAATCTACGGAGGCTTTCTAGCCCTATGGAAAAAAGAGTAGTCATCACAGGATTGGGCATTGTTTCTTGTCTGGGGAACGACGCAGACAGCGTTTCAAAATCTCTATATGAAGGTCGCTCCGGCATCAGCCGAAACCAGGAACAAATAGATGCTGGCATGCGCTCTCATGTGTCTGGCGCGCCGAATATTGACATCAAGGCACATATTGATCGCAAGCAATTGCGCTTCATGGGTGATGCGGCAGCCTACGCCTACATCGCCATGCAACAGGCGATTGATGATGCCGGGTTGGCGCCCTCGGATGTCTCCAACGTGCGCACTGGCATCATAGCGGGCTCTGGCGGCGCCTCTTCCTCGAACCAGACGGAGGCGTGCGACATTATGCGCGACAAGGGCCTGCGCCGCGTTGGCCCGTATCGAGTCACTCAGACAATGGGCAGTACAGTGTCTGCCTGCCTCGCGACCCCTTTCAAAATCAAAGGGGCTAACTATTCTATTTCGTCAGCTTGTTCCACCAGTGCCCACTGTATAGGCAACGCAATGGAACAGATTCAACTGGGTAAACAGGATCTGGTATTTGCCGGCGGTGGTGAAGAGCTGCACTGGACGCTGAGTTGTTTATTCGATGCGATGGGCGCGTTGTCCACCAAGTACAACGACACGCCGGAACAGGCCTCTCGCGCCTATGACGCCAACCGTGACGGCTTTGTTATTGCCGGAGGCGGTGGCATGTTGGTGGTTGAGGAACTGGAACATGCCAGAGCCAGGGGTGCAAAAATTTACGCAGAGCTGGTGGGCTATGGTGCCACTTCCGACGGTTACGATATGGTCGCACCCTCGGGAGAGGGCGCTATACGCTGTATGCAGCAAGCACTGAGTACAGTTCATGGCCCGGTGGATTACATCAACGCGCACGGCACCAGCACACCTGCCGGGGACATTCAGGAACTAAAAGCCGTTCGCGCAGTTTACGGGGGCAACGCGAATATCCCGGTGATAAGCTCGACCAAATCACTCTCCGGACACTCGCTGGGCGCCGCCGGCGTACAGGAAGCCATTTACGCCTTGCTGATGCAGCAACAGAGCTTTATCGCTGCCTCTGCCAATATTGAGGAACGCGATCCAGAAGCTGCCGGGCTGCCCATCGCACTCAAGCGTCACGACAATGTCGATTTGCAGCGAGTCATGTCTAACAGCTTTGGTTTTGGCGGCACGAATGCCTCCCTGGTGTTCCAGAAATACGCAGACTGATATAAACAGGCTGGACGCCTTCGGTCGCTCAGCAGCCGAGGCGTCTAACGCACTAAAGCGTCCAGCAACAGCACATCCACGGTATCGCCCTCGCTTACCGTTGTCCCCACCGGAATGATGGCCAACGCGTTGCTGTGACTCACCGCGCTGAGTACGCCGGAGCTCTGGTTGGAGAGCCTGCTCGCCTGCAACCCCTGCGGAGTATTTTCTATCGCTACCCGCAAGTATTCCTGCCGGGTGCCGGGCCGCGCCACTGAGAACGCCGCTCGCGCCTGCAGACGCAAAGGCTCAGACTCGGCAACACCTTGCATCTTAAGCAGGAAGGGACGGGCAATCAGGCAGAAAGTGACGAACACGGACGTAGGATTACCCGGTAAACCAATAAACGGCGTATTCCCGATACTGCCGAAGGCCAGCGGCTTGCCCGGTTTGATAGCGAGCTTCCAAAGATCCAGCTGACCCAGCCGTTCGACCTGCGCCCTGACATGATCCTCCTCGCCAACAGAAACACCGCCTGTGGTGATAACACAGTCGGCGCATGTAGCGGCATTCAGCAGCGCGTCTGCCGTTGCCTGCGGCGTGTCCGCCACGATGCCGCAATCAACAAACTCCAGGTTTAGTGCGCGCAACAATCCAGCCAGGGTGTAGCGGTTCGAGTTGTATATACCACCCACGGGCAGCTCACCACTACCCGGCTCAGTCAGTTCATCCCCCGTCGAAAGCACTGCCACCCGCAACGGACGCTTGATATGCACAGCACTACAGCCAACCGACGCAAGCAGTCCCATGTCCTGAGGACGCAGCGCACGGCCAGCCATTAGAACGGTTTCACCCGCTGCAATATCCTGGCCACGCGGACGGATGTTCTGCCCAATGCTGACGGTGCCAGATACACTTACCTTTCCGGAGGACTCAGTGCAGTCTTCCTGCATCACGACGGCATCCGCACCCGCCGGAATCGGTGCGCCAGTAAAAATTCTCGCGGCGGTCCCTCGCTCAAGCTCAGCGCCGACCGCGCCGGCAGGGATACGCTGACTCACAGGCAATGCTGCGCCTACGTCCCTGGCGCGCAGCGCATAACCGTCCATGGCGCTATTGTCCAACGGCGGAACGTCCACAGTGGATACCACGTCTTTTGCCAGCACCAGACCAAGGGCGTCCAACAGGGGCACTTCTATGAATTGTGTGACGGGACGAGCGACCGCAAGCACCCGCGCCAGTGCCTCGGCAACTGGCAGCAACGGACTCACTCGTTCGTTTCCCGCACCCTGAGCACACCAACAAAATTGCAGGGCCGGTGACGGCTGTCTAACTGCTCGCGAATTATCCCGTCCCAGGCTGTTTTACAGGCTCCCGTCGATCCCGGCATGCAAAATATAACGGTGTTGTTGGCGAAACCAGCCACTGCACGAGACTGAATTGTAGAGGACCCGATCTCCGTGAAAGAGAGCGCCCGAAATACTTCACCGAATCCATCGATTTCCTTGTCGAACAATGGCCTTACCGCTTCGGGAGTGGAGTCCCGCCCGGAAAACCCGGTGCCGCCGGTGATTAGCACCGCGTCAATATTATCGTCCGCAATCCAGCCAGACAGTGTGGCTCGTATCTGGTAAATATCGTCTCGGACAATGAGTCTGGCCGCGGTGCTATATCCCTGCGCCCGCAGCGCCTGCGCCAGATAATCTCCAGACGTATCGTTCTCGCTCACACGGGTATCCGACACCGTTAAAACCGCTATCGACAAGCACTGCGTACTGCCGTCATCTACACCAATCATGCTTGCTCCTGCTCCTGTGCGTAATACTGTTTCACCAGATCGCCGATCGCACTGCGCCAAGGCACCTGCCTCACGGCGAACGTATCGCGAATCTTGCTGCAGTTAAGCGTTCGACTCAGCGGCGGCAGCCCTTCAGAATCGCGTTCCAACTGCACCACTGAGGAGCCGAAGTCTGAAAATTGTGACGCGGCGGCCAGCAGCGCCTCCGCAAATTCGTAATAGGTGGCGGTGTCGGCACTACCGTAGTGATAGACACCCCAGGGTTCCAGACCCGTACCAATCTGGTCCAACAGGGCCAGTATGACCCGCGCACCATCGTCAGCCGCCACCGGCGAGCCGCGCAAATTATTGTCCAGTGTCAGGCTGTCGCCGGCTCGCAGCGGCCCCAACATCTGCGTAATCAGATTCGCTCCTGCGTAGGAAAAAACCGGACCAAAGCGCAGGATAAGATACCTGGCACAAGCTTCGGTCACCAACTCCTCGGCGCGCGCCAGCAACTGGCCCACGGTTTCCTCGTTATCCGGCAAATCCTGCTCGACGTAGAGACGGCCCAACTGACCGGAGAACACTCTGGAACTGGAAATGTAAAGATACGCAGTATTGGCTCGTTGGCAGCTCTTGGCCACCCATTGACAGCGCTGCAAATCCAGCTCCTGAATTTGTAAACCACCATCGCCAGCTGCTTCAATGCGCACATCGACCACAATATCGCTCTTGGCCCGTGAAACGCCTTTCTTCGCCTGACGCTCCCGCTTCCAGCGGCAGGCCGATCGACTCATGGGTATGATTTCATGGCGCCCCAGCAGCGCCTGACGTTGCACCAGCGCCATGCCTAAAGGTGTATCGGATCCCAATATGAGTACACGCATCCTGCCTGTTAAACCCACCGCTTCCTACTGTGCCGTCACCAGATTTCCCCTAAAACGGGATATCGTCATCGAAGTTGCCATAATCGCCAGCCGGAGCGCCGCTACCAACCGCTTGTGGCGCCGCACCACCCGACGCCGGAGCAGCTGCAGCACGTGGAGTATTTTGCTGATATTCGCTACCGGCCTGGGAACCACCACCCTGGCCTGCGCCGCGCATATCGAGCATCTGCATCTCATTGGCCACAACTTCGGTAGAATAGCGATCAACACCCTCTTTATCCTGCCATTTTCGCGTGCGCAAACTGCCCTCCACATACACTTTGGAGCCCTTGCGCAAATACTCACCCGCGATCTCCGCCAAGCGATTAAAAAAGACCACACGGTGCCACTCGGTCCGCTCTTCCGGCTGCCCGGTCTGCTTGTCTTTCCAAGCCTCAGAAGTCGCTATCGAAATATTGGTAATGGCAGCACCACCCTGGGAATACCGGATTTCCGGATCGTTGCCCAGGTTACCTACCAGGATGACTTTGTTAACGCCCCGTGCGGCCATAAACTTTCCTCATTGAATCTACATTTTCGATAGAAGATTGACAGATGACTATAGCAACCTGCTCATGCAATTGCGACAGCATCACCTGCTATTATCCATCAATTGCGCCAACGGCGTCGATAGCACTGACTAGCGAACAGGGGACTACGGTCGACTTCAAACGCCAGGCATAGAGTTACTGGTGGAGTTTTTTGTCCCCGCAAGGTCTGGCGCCCGCACAACCACTAGCCACCAGGCCGCTGCCAGCAAAAGACACACCCCGGTCAGCGTATTGGTGCCCAGATGTTGCAGCAGCCATCCTCCACCCGCACCGCCGGCAAATGCGCCCAGAAATTGGCAGCTCGAGTAGACGCCCATGGCTGTACCCTTGCCGTCCGCTGACACCGACTTACTGAGCAGGGAAGGTAGGGTTGCTTCCAGGTAATTGAAGCCCACGAAGAAAAGCCACAAACCAACGTAAAACAACAAACTACTCGACGCGAAGTCCAACGTGGCTACCGCAGCAATGACCAGCGCAATGCCTAGCAGGAACATCTGCTGCAATCGCCCACCTCTCTCAGCCAAAATCATCAAGGGCACCATACCGGCCAACGACAGCAGTAACACCGGCAGATATACCATCCAGTGATGGTCGCGGCCAACGCCGTACGACTGCTCTAGCAGCCCCGGCACCACCAGAAAACTGGCGGTAAGCACAAAATGTAAGACGAACACGCCAAAGTCCAGTCGCAGCAGCACCGAATTCCCGAGTACACGTCGCATCAGCGATAGCTTGGCACCCGCGTGGACGTGCTCCACGTCATCATCAGGCGGCGGGGACGGTACCAGAAACACTACGATAGCAATACCGATAAATGCCAGCGCTGCGGTAAACCAGAATACCATTGCCAGACCGCCGAACGATGCCACTGCTGGGCCAAGCACCAGTGCCACCGCGAACGATAAACCAATGCTCATCCCGACTGCGGCCATAGCCTTGGTGCGCTGTTCCTCGCGTGTTAGATCCGCCACCAGGGCCATGACCGTGCTGGCGATAGCGCCGGCGCCCTGCAGCGTGCGGCCGAAAATAATACCGCCGATACTGTCGGACATTGCAGCGATAACACTGCCCAGGGCGAACATCAGTAGCCCTGCGATAATCACTGGCTTGCGGCCTATCTGGTCCGACAGCCAGCCCAGGGGTATTTGGAGCAGGGCCTGGGTCAGGCCGTACATACCCAGCGCAAGCCCGATCCGAGTTGGCGTTGAGCCGGGCAAATCCGCCGCATAAAGCGCCAGCAGCGGCAGCACCATGAACAGGCCCAGCATCCGAAAACAGTATAAAAGCGCCAGCGAACCTACAGAGCGACGCTCCTGCGCTGTCATGGGATGTTCAGTAATCACAGAGGAAAGTTCATCGGAATTTGGCTAGGGAAACAGCGGGAATACTATCAGCTTCACCACCTGAGCGACACCACACAGACCCTCCCGATAAAATAAAAAGTCGGGGTTTTGCCACGCCCATGGCTAAGGGCCTATACTATTCGGTTTCCGTTTCGAAGAGGCATCAGAGGTTTTATGGACACCATCCAAGTACGCGGGGCACGCACCCACAACCTCAAAAATATCGACCTCGATATTCCTCGGGACAAGCTGGTAGTCATTACCGGCCTGTCAGGCTCCGGCAAATCCTCGCTCGCGTTTGATACGCTGTATGCCGAAGGACAACGCCGCTACGTGGAATCACTGTCCACCTACGCCCGACAATTTCTATCGCTCATGGAGAAACCGGATATTGACCATATTGAAGGACTGTCACCGGCCATTTCCATCGAACAAAAATCTACGTCGCATAACCCACGCTCCACTGTCGGCACAATCACCGAGATTTACGACTACCTGCGCCTGTTGTACGCACGGGTAGGGGAGCCTCGCTGCCCCGAACACGGCTTAAATTTGCAGGCCCAGACCGTCAGCCAAATGGTGGATGCAGTATTGGCCTTGCCTGAGGATACGAAACTCATGCTCCTTGCTCCCGTGATACGCGATCGCAAAGGCGAGCACCTGCATGTACTGGAGGAGCTGCGAGCCAGCGGCTTCGTGCGCGCCCGTATCGACGGCATCGTCACCGATCTCGACGACGCCCCGGATCTGGATAAAAAGAAGAAGCACCGCATCGAGGTGGTTGTAGACCGCTTCAAGGTACGCGAAGACCTGGGCATCCGCCTGGCGGAGTCCTTTGAAACAGCCCTTGGGCTGACAGACGGGCTGGCATCAATTAGCTACATGGACAAAAAGGCCAACGAATTGAGTTTTTCTGCACGCTTTGCCTGCCCCGAGTGCGGTCACAGTATTGATGAACTGGAGCCACGGATGTTTTCCTTCAACAATCCTGCAGGCGCCTGCAGCGGGTGCGATGGCCTCGGCGTGAAACAATTTTTCGACGAGGACCGACTGGTCCTCTTCCCGGAATCCAGCCTTGCGGAGGGCGCAATCCGGGGTTGGGACCGGCGCAATGTGTACTACTTTCATATGCTGAACTCACTTGCAGATCACTATGGCTTCGACATCGATACGCCCTTCAATCAATTGAGTAAAAAGCACCGGCAAATCATCCTGCACGGGAGTGGCAAGCAGGAAATCGCTTTTTCCTATATCAATGACCGTGGCGATATCTTCAAGCGCACACACGTATTCGAAGGTATACTTCCCAATATGGAACGTCGTTATCGTGACACAGAGTCACAATCCGTACGCGAAGATCTATCCAGGTTTTTAGCCACCCAGCCCTGCCCCGACTGCGACGGCACTCGGTTACGTCAGGACGCACGCCATGTGTTCATCGACGGCCACGACCTCCCCAGTATTACGGCCATGCCGGTGGGCGATGCGGAAATCTATTTCAATCAATTAGAACTGAAAGGGCGTCAGGGCGAAATTGCCAGTAAGATCCTCAAAGAACTGCGCGCCCGCTACCGCTTTTTGGTGGATGTCGGGCTGAATTATCTCTCTCTGAACCGCAGTGCTGAAACACTGTCTGGCGGAGAGGCGCAGCGCATCCGCCTGGCCTCCCAGATTGGCGCAGGACTGGTGGGCGTTATGTATATCCTCGACGAACCCTCTATAGGCCTGCACCAGCGCGACAATGAACGCTTACTGGCAACACTAACCCACCTGCGGGACATGGGTAATTCGGTGCTGGTAGTGGAACATGACGAAGACGCCATTCGCAGTGCCGACCATATCATTGATATAGGCCCCGGGGCTGGCATACACGGTGGACAAGTGGTGGCATCGGGCACGCTTGAAGACATCCTCAACAGCGAACACTCACTAACAGGAGCCTATCTGTCTGGAGTACGGGAAATCAGCATCCCGGCTAAGCGCACTCCGCGCAGAGCAAAGGAGCAGCTTGTGCTAACAGGCGCAACAGGCAACAACCTGCAATCAGTCGACCTGGAAATTCCACTGGGTTTGCTGACCTGCATAACCGGGGTTTCTGGTTCAGGGAAATCTTCGCTCATTAACAGCACCCTTTACCCCATCGCCGCCACGGAACTCAACGGTGCGACCACCTTAACGCCGGCCCCATTTACATCCATAACGGGTATGGATCTTATCGACAAATGTATCGATATCGATCAGAGCCCCATTGGGCGAACACCGCGCTCCAACCCTGCTACCTATACCGGTATCTTTACACCGGTTCGCGAACTCTTCGCAGGCACCCAGGAGGCGCGTTCCAGAGGCTACAAGCCCGGCCGCTTCAGCTTCAATGTCAAAGGTGGTCGCTGCGAAGCCTGTCAGGGTGATGGCATGACCAAAGTGGAGATGCATTTCCTGCCTGATATCTATGTTCCCTGCGACGTGTGTAAAGGAAAGCGTTACAACCGCGAAACAATGGAAGTGCGCTACAAGGGCAAGAATATTCACGAGGTGCTGGATATGACAGTAGAAGATGCACTGCCCTTTTTTGAACCCGTCCCTGCCATCGCCCGCAAGCTACAGACTCTGGTGGACGTTGGACTGTCCTATATTCGCCTCGGTCAGGCTGCCACCACGCTGTCGGGCGGCGAGGCCCAGCGCGTCAAGTTGTCGCGCGAACTGTCCAAACGCGACACTGGCAAAACGCTATATATACTGGATGAACCGACGACGGGATTACACTTCGAGGATATTAAGCAACTACTGGAAGTACTGCACCGTCTGCGAGACCATGGCAACACCGTAGTCATTATCGAACACAACCTGGATGTCATTAAAACGGCGGATTGGGTGGTGGATCTGGGGCCAGAGGGCGGCAGTGGTGGCGGTAAGATTATAGCCACCGGTACTCCTGAGGATGTCGCGAAGATTAAAAGCTCTTACACGGGACAGTTTTTGGCGCCGGTACTGAAGAAACACCGCCGAAAAAAGGCGGCGTGAGCAGGTAGCTTATCGAAAGCTAAAACCCCCGGACAGGGCCGGGGGTTTTAGTGGGGAGTGCGCAAAATAGCAATCAATCCTCGTCGTCAGCCACCTCGGGCTGAGGACGATCAACCAGCTCTACATAGGCCATGGGCGCCTTGTCCCCGCTCCTGAAGCCGCATTTGAGTATGCGAATATATCCACCGGGCCGCTCTTGGTAGCGTGGACCCAATTCATTGAACAACTTGCCAACGGCCGAACTATCGCGCGTCCGATCAAAAGCCAGACGCCGATTTGCCACGCTATCTTTCTTTGCCAGAGTGATCAACGGCTCAGCATAACTGCGCAGTTCTTTCGCCTTGGGCAAAGTTGTCTTGATAAGCTCATGCTCCACCAAAGAGACAGCCATGTTACGAAACATGGCCTTACGGTGTGAGCTGTTACGATTAAGTTGACGTCCACTGTGACGATGACGCATGTTTGCTTTCCTATTCTACTGTGCTATCGCAGCACTGCTATCTATTGACCAAGCCTGTTTAGGCGCTCAGAACTCGATCGTCGTTTTTGAGGCTGGCTGGCGGCCAGTTGTCCAGTCGCATACCCAGCGACAGGCCACGGGAGGCCAGTACATCCTTGATTTCGGTGAGAGACTTCTTACCCAGGTTAGGGGTTTTGAGCAACTCAACCTCAGTGCGCTGCACCAGGTCACCAATGTAGTAAATATTCTCTGCTTTGAGGCAGTTTGCGGAACGAACCGTCAGTTCCAGATCATCGACTGGTCGCAACAGAATGGGATCAACTTCATCCTCTTCTACTACGGACTCTGACTCGGACTCACTCTCCAGGTCGACAAATACTGCCAACTGCTGCTGTAGTATGGTTGCTGCGCGACGAATCGCCTCTTCCGGATCAATGGTGCCATTGGTTTCCAGATCCAGCACCAACTTATCCAAATCGGTACGCTGCTCCACCCGAGCGGCTTCAACCACATACGAAACGCGGTATACCGGCGAGAAGGAGGCATCTAACTGAAGGCGGCCAATAGAGCGTGTTTCGTCGTCCGGGCTGATGCGGGAGTCCGCAGGCGAGTACCCTCGACCCAGCGCCACGGTCAGACGCATATTAATCTCTGCGCCCTCGTTGAGATGGCAAAGGACATGCTCGGGATTGCGGATCTCGATATCGTGATCCACTTGAATGTCACCAGCTGTCACTACGCCCGGTCCCTTTTTACTCAGGGTAACTTCAGCCTCTTCTTTGCCACTCATCACCAGAGCAACGCCCTTCAGGTTAAGAAGAATCTCGATGACATCTTCCTGAACGCCTTCAATCGCGCTGTACTCATGCAGTACACCATCGATTTCCACTTCTGTGATGGCACAACCAGGCATGGAAGAAAGCAATATTCGACGCAGCGCATTGCCCAAGGTGTGGCCAAAACCACGCTCAAGCGGCTCCAGAGTGACCTGGGAGCGCGTGCTGTTCTTCTCATCAACATTGATCACACGGGGCGTTAAAAATTCGTTAACTGCACTCTGCATTTGGGCACCTGTCTTGTAGGTTGGTCCTTCAGTGGATTACTTAGAGTAAAGCTCTACAATCAAATTCTCGTTGATCTCAGAGGACAGGTCCTGGCGATCAGGCACTGCCTTGAATACTCCTTCCAACTTCTCATTGTTTACGTCTATCCACTCGGAATCTCCACGGTGGGAAGCCAGCGCAAGTGCAGACTGCACACGGAGCTGCTTCTTGGCCTTTTCGCGCAGGGAAACAACATCGCCTGCCTTCACTTGATAGGAGGGGATATTCACAACAACACCATTTACCAAAATGGACTTATGAGACACCAGCTGGCGAGATTCTGAACGAGTAGAACCAAAACCTATACGGTATACCACGTTGTCCAATCGGCTCTCAAGCAGCTGCAGCAGGTTTTCGCCGGTTGCACCCTTAAGACGAGCGGCCTCTTTGTAGTAATTGCGGAACTGCTTTTCTAACACGCCGTAAATACGACGTACCTTCTGCTTTTCACGCAGCTGCACACCATAGTCCGACAGGCGGCCACGACGGGCACCATGTTGGCCGGGGATGGTTTCTACCTTACACTTACTTTCTAACGAGCGAACCCCGCTTTTCAGAAACAAATCTGTTCCTTCACGACGGGAGAGCTTGCACTTGGGTCCAATATATCGAGCCATGTCAATTCTATCCTGTGAGCGTTATACGCGACGTTTTTTGGGTGGACGGCAGCCGTTGTGAGGAATTGGCGTAACGTCTGTAATGTTACTGATCTTATAACCGCAAGAGTTTAACGCGCGGACAGCTGACTCCCGACCAGGCCCCGGGCCTTTAACCTGCACATCGAGGTTTTTCAGTCCATATTCTTTCGCCGCTTCGCCCGCTCGTTCTGCCGCTACCTGCGCAGCAAAAGGCGTACTTTTACGCGAACCACGAAAACCGGAACCACCTGAGGTAGCCCAGCTTAGGGTATTACCCTGGCGGTCTGTAATAGTAATGATGGTGTTATTGAAGGACGCGTGGATGTGCGCAATTCCGTCCACAACTACCTTGGTAATTTTCTTTCGAGTGCTCTTTGCACCTGGCTTGGCCATACTCAACTTCCTGCTTTAATATCAACACTGCACTCGGTTGCAGCTACACTAAAAGGATTCGCAAAATCCAGTGATTACTTGCGAATCGGCTTACGCGGACCCTTCCGGGTACGGGCATTGGTCTTGGTCCGTTGTCCTCGCAGAGGCAAACCCCTACGGTGACGCAGGCCGCGGTTGCAACCTAGGTCCATCAACCGTTTGATATTCATGGAGAGCTCTCGACGCAAATCGCCCTCAACCATCATCTCGCCAACCTTCGTCCTGAGAGCGTCCATCTCTTGCTCTGTCAGTTGGCTGATTTTGACAGTTTCGGCAACGCCGGTGTCTGCGCAAAGGCGTCGGGCCTGACTGCGACCCACACCATAAATATATGTCAGTGAGATAACAGTGTGCTTGTTATCTGGTATGTTGACGCCGGCAATACGGGCCATTCAACTTTCTCCAATCATTTGTCGTCGCTCAACGCTACAACCTTGTTCAAACCCTATTAGCGGCCCTGCGGCATATTGGGGTGTAAACAAACGGCGCAGCAGTCTAGCGATATCGTTAGTAAAAATCAACCGTTAACGGCTGACCTTAGCCTTGGCGCTGTTTGTGCCGGGGATCTGTGTTACAGATCACCCGGACAACACCTTTGCGGCGAACCACTTTGCAGTTTCTACAAATTGTCTTTACTGATGCACGTACTTTCATTACACCTACTCCTACTTGGAGAGTCGAGGCCGAATTATCGGGCTCGCCCGGCTCCACCATAATTCTTCAAATTTGCTTTTTTCATCACCGAGTCATACTGGTGCGACATCAAGTGGCTCTGCACTTGAGCCATAAAATCCATCACGACAACCACTACAATCAGCAATGAAGTACCGCCCAGGTAAAAGGGCACGTTCCACATCACTACCAGGAACTGCGGCAACAAGCAGACAAGCGCGATATACGCGGCGCCAAATACCGTCAATCGGGTAAGGACACCATCGATATAATCCGCTGTCTTCTCACCCGGCCGTATGCCTGGGACAAATGCGCCTGAACGCTTCAGGTTATCCGCAACCTCTACGGGGTTGAACATCAACGCCGTATAGAAGAAACAGAAAAAGACTACAAATACAGTAAACAACAAAATATTTAAAGGCTGTCCTGGTCCGATCGCCACAGCCAGGTCCTGCAACCAGTCTGCTGAACCACTGGTACTGAACCACTGCGCTATCGAAGCGGGGAACAACAATATACTACTGGCAAAAATAGCCGGAATTACGCCGGACATATTAACTTTCAACGGCAGGTGGGAACTTTGTGCCTGGTACATCTTACGCCCTTGCTGACGCTTGGCGTAGTTCACCGTAATACGTCGCTGGCCACGCTCAATGAATACAATCATCGCGATAACTGCAATAGCCAATGTCAAAATAAACAGCAGGATCAAAATATTAAGCTCACCCTGCCTTGCCTGCTCTAGAGACTGCCCGATTGCCGAGGGCAACCCGGCTACAATACCTGCGAATATCAACAGCGATATGCCGTTTCCCACGCCCTTTTCAGTAATTTGCTCTCCCAACCACATCATAAACACGGCGCCGGTGACCAATGACGTAATAGCAATCACATAAAAGACGATAGACGTATCGTAAGACATCCCCTGATTTGCCATCCCTACCGTCATACCAGTGGCCTGAATGATCGCCAGTACAACCGTCAAGTAGCGCGTATACTGACTAATTTTTCGACGTCCTGACTCACCCTCCTTCTTTAAAGCTTCTAACTGCGGCGTCACCGCCGACATCAACTGCATGATAATAGACGCAGAAATGTAAGGCATAATGCCTAACGCCAGGATGCTCATCCTTTCCAGCGCGCCACCGGAGAACATATTGGCCAAACCCAGGATAGTGCCCTGGTTCTGATTGAAAAGTGCCGCCAATTGATTGGGATCAATTCCAGGTACAGGAATATGCGTGCCAATTCTATAAACAAGAATGGCCATCAACACAAAGCGAAGACGTGAGAAGAGTTCGCTCAGGCCTGCTTTGTTAACTGTGGGCGGCTTTGCGGTTGCCATCTATTCCTCTACTTTTCCGCCAGCTTTCTCAATAGCTTCGCGCGCACCTTTGGTGACGACAATACCTTTGAGGGTTACCGCTTTATTCAACTCACCGGACAGAAATACGCGGGCGCGCACTATATTTTCGTTGATCAGATCCGCGCTTTTCAGTGCGGCTAGATCAATAATGTCACCGCCAACCGCATTGAGCTCGCTCAAACGGATCTGTGCAGTTGTTCGAGCCATGCGCGAGGTAAAGCCGTATTTGGGCAGACGCTTTTGCAAAGGCATCTGACCGCCTTCGAAACCAGGCCGGACACTACCGCCCGAACGAGCTTTCTGACCCTTGTGGCCGCGCCCGGCTGTTTTACCGTAGCCGCTACCAATACCACGTCCTACGCGCTTGGCGTTTTTTCTAGCACCGGGAGCTGAACTCAGGTTATTGAGCTGCATAACTTCTGACATAACTTACTCCTCTATCCTGATCAGGTAGTGCACCTGGTTGATCATGCCTCTAACTGAAGGTGTGTCCTCTACCTCAACAGTGTGTCCAATGCGACGCAATCCAAGCCCCGCTACACACGCTCTGTGTTTTTTCAGGCGACCGAAGGTACTTTTAACCTGGGTGACCTTTACAAATGCTTTAGCCATGACGAGCAAACCTAATAGTTAATTCAGAATTTCTTCGACAGTCTTACCGCGCTTGGCGGCAATGGCCTCTGGTGAGGACATTTCACGAAGACCATTGAACGTAGCTCTCACCACATTGACAGGGTTCGTCGAGCCGTAGCACTTCGCGAGTACATTATGTACCCCGGCGATTTCAAGCACTGCTCGCATCGCGCCACCAGCGATTACACCAGTACCTTCAGACGCCGGCTGCATATAGACCTTGGAGGCGCCGTGGGCGGCCTTCACCGCGTACTGAATAGTACCGTTATTCAGCTGAACATTAATCATGTTGCGACGCGCGGCTTCCATCGCCTTTTGTATAGCAACCGGTACCTCGCGGGCTTTACCACGACCAAAGCCGACTTTGCCTTTGCCGTCACCAACCACAGTCAGTGCCGTGAAACTGAATATCCGCCCACCCTTGACCACTTTGGCCACACGGTTGACCTGTACCAGTTTCTCCTGGAGGTCGCCTTCCTGCTGCTGCTTTTTCTGATCGTTAAAAGCCATATCTATACCCTAGAATTCCAGTCCAGTCTCACGAGCGGCATCAGCCAACGCTTTAACACGTCCGTGGTACTTGTATCCACCGCGGTCAAACGCCACTTTGTCGATCCCCGCTTCTTTAGCCCGCTTGGCAACCAATTGGCCAACCGCTGCTGCCGCAGAAATATTACCTGTCGCACCCTTGCGTAAATCTGAGTCAAGAGTAGAGGCGCTGGCAATGACTTTATCTCCCGCCGGGGCAATAACCTGCGCATAAATATGCCTCGGTGTTCGATGCACACTTAATCGGTTCATCCCCAAATCACGTATTCGGGTACGAGCACGGCGAGCGCGGCGTAACCTTGAATCATTCTTTGCACTCATCTCACTTACCTACTTTTTCTTGGCTTCTTTACGACGGACATGCTCATCGGAATAGCGAATGCCCTTACCTTTGTAGGGTTCTGGCGGACGGAAACTACGAAGTTCCGCCGCGGCCTGCCCTACTGCATGCTTGTCTATACCTTTCAAAATAATTTCGGTCGGGCTGGGACTTTCTGCCGATACGCCTTCTGGCAATTTGTAATCAACCGGATGAGACAAGCCCACCGTCAAATTAACTACATCACCATTCACCTTGGCACGATAACCGACGCCATTCAGCAGAAGCTTCCTCTCCCAGCCCTCGCTAACGCCCTTGACCATGTTGTTAACCAGTGCTCGGGTTGTTCCGGCGATGGCGCCCAACTTGTCGTTGCTGTACGAAAAACTCAGGACACTATCATCCTGGCTGAACGCTATACCTTCAGACAGAAAAAGCGCCAGAGTACCCATGCCGCCTTTTACTGTGAGGTCGCTACCATTGAGCTTTACCTCTACCCCTTTGGGCAGCTGAATTGGATCTTTTGCGACTCTAGACATTTCGAAATACTCTTTAAATCAACGCGGGTTTTAGTAAACAGTGCAGAGCACTTCGCCACCGATGCCGGCTGCGCGTGCAGCGCGATCGGTCATCACCCCTTGCGATGTGGAAATGATCGCCACACCCAGACCAGATCGAACAGATGGAAGTGCACCACTGCCACTGTATTTACGCAGCCCAGGACGACTTGATCGATCTATTTCCGCTATGACAGGCTTGCCAAGGTAATATTTCAAATCAATGGCCAGCCGCGGTTTGCCGCCATCACTGGTTGCACTAAACCGTTCGACATAACCTTCGTCTTTCAACACTTGGGCTACGGCGGATTTCAATTTCGAACCTGGCATTTCCACACGAGTCTTGCCAGCCATCTGTGCGTTTCGAATGCGCGTCAGCATATCTGACAGCGGATCTTGCATACTCATAATCTATTCATCTCCGTAGAAATTCTCGCCGACTACCAGCTTGACTTGACAAGACCGGGCACGTCACCGCGCATAGCTGCCTCGCGTAATTTGTTTCGACAAAGGCCGAATTTTCGGTAAACACCATGCGGACGACCAGTAATTTGGCAGCGCCTTCTCTGACGTACCGGGCTAGCGTCTCTAGGCAATTTCTGCAACTTCACCTGAGCATCCCATTTCTCTTCATCAGGGACGTCAGTGTCGATCAAAATCGCTTTTAATGCCGCACGCTTCACTGAGTATTTAGCAGCGATCTGTAGACGCTTTTTCTCGCGTGCAATCATTGATTTCTTCGCCATGTATAAAGCCTCTTAGTCCTTCAGTGGGAAGTTAAAAGCGCGCAACAGTGCACGACCTTCATCGTCCGTACGAGCGGAGGTGGTAATGGTTATATCCAATCCGCGCAAAGCGTCCACCTTGTCGTATTCAATTTCAGGGAAAATTATTTGCTCGGTCACACCCATCGCGAAATTTCCACGCCCGTCAAAAGATTTGGGGCTCACACCGCGGAAGTCTCTGATGCGTGGAATAGCAACACCAATCAAGCGCTCCAGGAACTCATACATACGGTCCGAACGCAGGGTTACCTTGCAGCCGATAGGCCAACCATCGCGAACCTTGAAGCCAGCGATGGATTTTCGTGCTTTGGTCACCACCACCTTCTGGCCTGAAATTTTCTCCATATCAGCGACGGCGTTTTCCAAAACCTTCTTATCGCCCAGCGCCTCGCCTACGCCCATATTCAGCGTGATCTTGGTAACGCGTGGAACTTCCATTACATTAGCTAGACCGAGCTGCTCTTTGAGCTGAGGAACAATTTCATTCTTGTACTTGTCTTTCAACGTTGCCATGTCTTCTACCTGTTGACTAGTCAGCCACCCGGGGCCTAGGAGTCAATCTCCTCGCCACTGGATTTGAATACTCGAACCTTACGCTCGCCACTTATCTTAAAGCCAACACGATCAGCTTTACTGGTGCTCGGATTAAATATCGCCACATTCGAAATTTGAATGGGACTCTCTTTCTCGACAATACCGCCTGCTACGCCCGCTTGGGGGTTAGCCTTGGTATGTTTCTTCACCATGTTGATACCCGAGACGAGTATTTTACTGTCGCCTAACACCTTACGTACCTTACCCCGCTTACCTTTGTCTTTACCGGCCAGGATAATTACTTCGTCTTCACTTTTGATCTTTAACATTGCTTCACCTATCCCTATCCGCTGGACTAAATAACTTCCGGGGCCAAGGAAATGATCTTCATGAACTTCTCACCACGCAGTTCCCGAGTAACCGGCCCAAAAATACGGGTGCCCAACGGCGCTTGCTGTGCGTTCAGAAGAACTGCTGCATTATCATCAAACTTGATAAGCGATCCATCCGGGCGACGAACACCTTTTCGTGTGCGTACCACAACGGCGGTCATCACCTGGCCTTTTTTAACCTTCCCGCGTGGATTAGCTTCCTTGACGGTAACCTTTATCAAGTCGCCAACTCGCGCATAACGACGCTTGGAACCACCCAGGACCTTAATGCACATCACCCGACGAGCACCGCTGTTATCGGCGACTTCCAAATACGACTGTGTCTGAATCATCTCTTACTCCCACTTGCGGCCACGCCGCCAACCCCTAACTGCTGAACTCTCGATCAGACCTGAGTGGCTACCGTTATTACTTCCAACAATTTCCAGGTTTTACTCTTGGAAATAGGGCGCGTTTCGGCAACACTCACAGTATCGCCAATGCCACACTGATTGCTTTCGTCATGGGCATGAACCTTTGAAGAACGAGTGATGTATTTGCCGTACACAGGGTGCTTTTCCCGGCGCTCAATCAATACAGTAATCGTCTTATCCATCTTATTGCTTACAACCTTACCGGTTGCAATTTTTGTACGCTTCTCTGCAGCTGACATGCTTAATTACCCGCCTTTTCAGTGAGTAGAGTTTTTACACGAGCTATATTGCGTTGGTTTATCTGCAACAAGTGCGTCTGTCCCAACTGTCCAGTCGTTCTTTGCATACGCAATTTAAACTGCTCTTCGCGCAGAGTCAGAAGCTCTTTGGTCAATTCATCGGATGACTTTGCACGTAACTCGCTTACTTTCATTACATCACCGTCCGTTTAACAAATTGAGTAGCAATAGGAATCTTCGCGGATGCCAATGCAAAAGCCTCACGAGCCAACTCCTCAGAAACACCCTGCAATTCATAAAGTATCTTACCTGGCTTAATCTGGGCTACCCAGTACTCAACGTTGCCTTTACCCTTGCCCTGGCGAACTTCCAACGGCTTACCTGTAATTGGCTTGTCGGGGAACACACGAATCCAGATTTTCCCACCACGCTTGATGTGGCGAGTCATGGCACGACGCGCAGCTTCAATCTGACGAGCCGACAGACGACCACGGCTAGCGGCTTTCAAACCGTACTCACCGAAGCTCACTTTACTGCCACGATCAGCAAGACCGCGATTGCGACCCTTCATCATTTTGCGAAATTTTGTACGCTTTGGTTGTAGCATCTGCGTAACCCTTAATTAGTTGCTGTCTTCTTGGCGCCGTCTTCCTGGCTTTCAGTGCCAATGACTTCACCTTTGAATATCCAAACCTTCACACCAAGGATGCCATATGTAGTGGCGGCTTCGTAGGTGGCATAGTCGATGTCTGCGCGCAAAGTATGCAAAGGCACTCGGCCTTCCCGATACCACTCTGTACGTGCAATCTCTGCACCACCCAAACGCCCACCAATCTGGACCTTAATGCCCTCTGCACCTTGACGCATTGCATTCTGAACCACTCGCTTCATCGCGCGACGGAACATCACCCTGCGCTCCAACTGCTGAGCGACATTTTGTGCCACTAACTTGGCATCCAGATCCGGCTTCCGAATCTCCTCAATATTGATGTGCACAGGCACACCCATTCTCTGGGTCAGCTCTTTACGGAGCTTGTCGACATCCTCTCCCTTCTTTCCAATAACAATACCCGGTCGGGCAGTGTGTATGGTAATCCGTGCAGTCTGTGCAGGACGCTCTATCACGATGCGACTCACCGACGCGTGATCTAGCGTTTTCTCGATGTAAGCTCGCGATTCCAAATCGGTAATCAGCTGCTTCGCGTAGTTCTTGTCGGCATACCAGATTGAAGTATGGTCTTTGACAATACCCAGGCGTATACCGGTTGGATGTACTTTCTGACCCATTTAGTCTTCTCCTAAACTCAGCGGTCGCTGTCTGCTACTTTTATAGTGATATGGCAGCTGCGCTTCAATATACGATCCGCGCGGCCTTTGGCTCGCGGTCGCAGACGCTTCATAGTCATACCTTCGTCTACAAAAATGCTGGACACCTTTAACTCATCGACATCCGCACCCTCATTGTTCTCAGCGTTGGCGATTGCTGAGTCGAGCAATTTCTTGACAATGTGAGCAGCTTTCTTGCTGCTGAACTCCAGCAACCCGAGAGCTTCCTCTACGCGCATGCCCCGGACCTGATCCGCAACCAGGCGAACCTTTTGCGGAGAAATCTGCGCACCTTTCAATTTTGCTGCTACTTCCATTTCCTAAACCTCGCTACAGATTAGCGTTTAACGCTTGGCAGCCTTGTCCACAACGTGGCCCCGGAAGGTGCGTGTTGCCGCGAACTCTCCAAGCTTGTGTCCGACCATGTCTTCACTGATGATAACCGGCACATGCTGGCGACCGTTGTGTACGGCGATCGTTAGGCCAACCATATCGGGTGAAACCATAGAACGACGCGACCAGGTCTTGATCGGTCGGCGATCGTTGCTCTCTACAGCAGCTTCAACTTTCTTCATCAGGTGAAGGTCGATAAATGGACCTTTCTTTAGTGAACGCGGCACAATATATTCCTCTCGTATCTTGGCTCTAACAACCGATCTTATTTCTTACCACGACGGCGTATGATCAAACTGTCAGTGCGCTTGTTCTTGCGTGTTTTGTAGCCTTTAGCCGGAGTACCCCAAGGGCTTACAGGGTGACGACCACCAGATGTGCGCCCTTCACCACCACCGTGCGGGTGATCAACAGGGTTCATGGCAACACCACGGACGGTTGGCCTGACACCGCGCCAGCGAACAGCGCCCGCCTTCCCCAACTTCCGCAAGTTGTGCTCGGAGTTAGAAACTTCGCCCAGTGTTGCCCGACAGTCAGCCAACACTTTACGCATCTCACCAGACCGCAGACGCAACGTGGCGTACTGCCCTTCTCGCGCCACCAACTGAACGGACGCGCCAGCAGAACGTGCTACCTGTGCACCTTTACCTGGCTTCAATTCAACACAATGCACCACGGAGCCAACTGGGATATTTCGCAGCGGTAAACAGTTGCCCGCCTTGATCGGTGCAGCTGAACCCGACTGCAGAACTTCCCCAGCCTTTACGCCCTTGGGCGCAATGATATAACGACGTTCACCATCGGCGAACAACAACAACGCAATGTGTGCGGTGCGGTTAGGGTCATATTCCAGGCGTTCCACCTTGGCCGGAACCGCATCTTTGTTGCGCTTGAAATCGATGATGCGATAGTGCTGTTTGTGTCCACCACCAACGTGACGGGTGGTAATCCGACCATTGTTATTACGGCCACCATTTCTGGACTGACCTTCCAGCAAGGGCGCATAGGGAGCACCTTTGTGCAAGTCATCACTAACTATCCGCACTACGTGGCGGCGACCCGGGGAAGTGGGCTTACTCTTTAAAACTGCCATTTCGCTCCTGCTCCTTAATCCGCCACGGCAAAGTCGATGTCATGACCCTGCTCAAGTCTAACGTACGCTTTTTTCCAGGTTGTTTTCGTACTGAAGCCAAACTTGTTGCGCTTGACCTTACCCTTGACTCGCAAGGTATTCACGTCTGTAACCTTAACTTTGAACAACTGCTCGACAGATTTTTTAATCTCTGACTTGGAGGCATCAATTGCCACCTTAAACACATACTGATTGCTTGAATCGGCGACTATGGCAGCCTTTTCGGAGGCATGCGGGCCTACCAGCACTTGGAATACGCGCTCCTGGTTCATCCCAGCATCTCCTCTATCTTTTTCACAGCGTCAACTGTGACCATGACCTTGTCGTGACCAATGAGGCTGAGCGGATCAATACTCTCAACATCACGCACATCGACCTTGTGCAAATTGCGCGCAGCCAGGTACAGATTTTCGCCCACTTCTGCCGCTACGATGAGCACATTTTCCAGGCCGAACTCGCCGAGCTGCTGAACCAGCAACTTGGTTTTAGGCGCTTCCAGATCTAAACTCTCAATAACTAACAGACGGTCCTGACGCGCCAGCTCCGACATAATCGACTGCATGGCCGCACGGTACATTTTGCGATTCACTTTGTGCGAGTGATCCTGCGGCTGCGCCGCAAAGGTCACACCGCCGCCACGCCATATTGGAGATCGTATGGTACCCGCACGCGCGCGGCCGGTGCCCTTTTGACGCCAGGGCTTTTTGCCCCCTCCACTTACAGCTGCGCGAGTTTTCTGCGCCCGAGTCCCCTGTCGTGCACCCGCCAAGTAGGCAGTTACCACCTGATGAACCAGGTCCTCATTATACTCACGGGCGAAGGCTGCATCGGAAACAGACACTGTGCCCGCCTCTTTGCCACCCGGCTTAATAACACTTAATTCCACGCTAGAGACCCCCTAACCTTATGCTTTGACTGCGGGACGGACAATCACGTCTCCGCCGGGCGCCCCAGGTACGGCCCCCTTTATAAGCAATAAATTTCGCTCGGCATCTACTCGGACAATTTCAAGCCCCTGAGTTGTTACGTTCGCTGAACCCATATGACCGGCCATCTTCTTGCCCTTCCAAACTCGCCCAGGAGTCTGGTTTTGACCAATAGAACCCGGCGCACGATGTGAAAGCGAGTTCCCGTGCGTGGCATCCTGCATGGCGAAATTCCAGCGCTTGATAACGCCCTGAAATCCCTTACCTTTGGATTTGCCCGCCACGTCAACTTTCTGACCAACTTCGAAACGTTCTACCGTGAGCTCAGAACCTACCGCGGGCGCCTCATCTGCATCTTCCAGACGGAATTCCCATAAGCCTCTACCCGCCTCAACACCTGCTTTAGCGAATTGCCCGGCCTGCGCCTTGCTGACTCTGGAAGTCTTACGACTGCCCGCTGTAACCTGAATTGCACGATAGCCATCGCTATCGATCTCTTTGATTTGAGTAACGCGGTTTGGAGTTACCTCCACTACGGTTACTGGAATTGAAACGCCGTCTTCGGTAAAGACGCGCGTCATGCCGGACTTACGGCCGACTAAACCAATAGTCATCTTACTAACCTCTCAGTGTACGGGGCTTACCCTCTATGGCCGCCCGCTTTCTCGAAGAAGAGCTGGGCGTTACACACTCGGGACTCCTGCCCCAAGCAGGTCTTGCTACTTTTAATAGTTAGCCAAGACTAATCTGTACTTCCACGCCCGCTGCCAGATCAAGCTTCATTAGGGCATCCACGGTCTTCTCTGTGGGCTCGACGATGTCCAGCAAGCGCTTGTGAGTACGTATCTCGTACTGATCACGGGCATCCTTGTTAACGTGCGGCGAGATCAGGATAGTGAACTTCTCCTTCCGTGTGGGAAGGGGAATAGGCCCCTTCACAAGAGCACCAGTACGGCGTGCGGTTTCCACGATCTCCTGAGTAGACGAATCTATCAGCCGATGATCAAAGGCCTTTAGGCGAATTCGAATGCGCTGACTCTGCACCAGACTTAACTCCTAGCTGAAAAAAACGAGAGGCCCGCATTGGGACCCCTCAAAAAGGAACGCGAAGTCTAATGACGGCTTCCGTTCCTGTCAAGAAGGGTTTTGAATTAATTAGTGAGGCAGGCCCGATTAATTCAGCATGCTCCTGTGACTCGTGGCGTGAGACTGGGTGGCGTCCTTCTTGATAATCGACATGCCAGCCCTACAAAGCCGACAGACGGGCCTCCAGCTCCTCTCTCAGCCGCCCCAATGTCTTGGCAGCCCACCCTTCTCAAATAGCCGTCAACAGACGGTACAGCTCGTCCTTGAGGTGGACCCGCCGCACCTTGGCACTTTTCTCTGTCTGGGAGGTAACCGGAGTGACCTCATTTTCCATCTTTTCGATATCGCACGTGAGTTCGTGGTATTCGTCGAATAAACGGCGAAAATGAGGGTCAGATACCTTGAGCTCGTGAATTCGAACTTTCAACTCAGGTAACTCGTGGATGAGGTCATGGTGTGCTACCGCCATAAAACCTCCTAATTACTACCTGATGGGGGACAGTCCACGTTCAGTATTGTTCCTGCAGTGCTGCGGAATATTGCGATCATCCTGTAGCGCCCTGATACAGGTCATCACATCTGCACTCCGATAGCCACAACTCAAGCTGCTTGACGTGCGCACAGGCAACCACGACCATTGCAACGTCCCCACCTCTAATGCGGAAGATACGCTATGCAAAACAATCAGCCCACACACTCCTTATTACTGGGCTATCTGCTATGGATCTTCGGTTTTATGGGTGCCCATCGCTTTTACTATGGAAAACAGGTCACAGGGTTGATATGGTTTTTCACATTGGGGTTATTTTTTATTGGGTGGATAGTCGATTTATTCCTGATTCCCTCTATGGAGCGCGAAGCTGAGCGTCGCTTTGTCCCAGGCCCCGTCAATTACAACCTGAGCTGGATCCTGCTGACTTTTTTCGGCTTCTTTGGCGTTCACCGGTTTTACATGGGGAAAATATTTACCGGCCTGCTCTACCTGTTTACCGGCGGACTCTTCCTGATCGGCTACCTTTACGACTTTCTTACGATGAATGAGCAGATCTCAGACATTAACAGCGGTTCCTAGGCCACCTCACAGAACCTCCACTCATGCCAGTTTGGACTATTTATTCTGGATCCGTTAGGTCAAATTCTGGAGAAAAAAAAGCCCAACGCATGGCCGGGCTCTCAATCCGGGGGCGCAGACATTCCGCCCGTCGACCGCCAGGCAATCGTCTACTCGATAATCTTCGCTACCACACCGGCGCCAACAGTGCGGCCACC